>Ga0315537_1000576_pt1 | contig 28744 bp, 32 predicted proteins | sample SalMarSW160270MG_FD_203091 | JGI IMG/M metagenome (GOLD analysis project Ga0315537, IMG submission 203091) | Salt marsh sediment microbial communities from the Plum Island Ecosystem LTER, Massachusetts, United States - Salt Marsh Sediment SW1602-70 ...
ACCGTTCATGGTGATGTTCGTTGAGGCGGCATACACATCGGCAATGGTCCCCACGTCTCCAGTCCACTCGTCAAACCGGTAGCCGGCACCCGGAGTCGCCACCAGGTCGACCACCGTCCCTTCATCACAGGTATACACTCCCTCGCCGGGTGTGGTCACCGACCCTCCGGCTGTGCTTCCTGTCGTCAGGTCATACTGCCTGACAAACTCGGCTGTTATGGAATAGTCACCGTTCATGGTGATGTTCGTTGAGGCGGCATACACATCGGCAATGGTCCCCACGTCTCCAGTCCACTCGTCGAACCGGTAGCCGGCACCCGGAGTCGCCACCAGGTCGACCACCGTCCCTTCATCACAGGTATACACTCCCTCGCCGGGTGTGGTCACCGACCCTCCGGCTGTGCTTCCTGTCGTCAGGTCATACTGCCTGACAAACTCGGCCGTGATGGAATAGTCGCCGTTCATGGTGATGTTCGTTGAGGCGGCATACACATCGGCAATGGTCCCCACGTCTCCAGTCCACTCGTCGAACCGGTAGCCCGCACCCGGAGTCGCCACCAGGTCGACCACCGTCCCTTCATCATAGGTATACACTCCCTCGCCGGGTGTGGTCACCGACCCTCCATCTGTGCTGGAAGTCGTCAGGTCATACTGCCTGACAAACTCGGCTGTTATGGAATAGTCACCGTTCATGGTGATGTTCGTTGAGGCGGCATACACATCGGCAATGGTCCCCACGTCTCCAGTCCACTCGTCAAACCGGTAGCCGGCACCCGGAGTCGCCACCAGGTCGACCACCGTCCCTTCATCATAGGTAAAAGTCTCTTCACCGGGTGTTGTTACCGAGCCTCCTCCCGTGCTACTGATGGTGAGGTCATATGTCACCCATAAAATCACCACCACACCCTGATAACCATCACCACCACTATACCTACCAGCACCACCACCACCACCACCAGAACCGTAAGAAGTAGCGCTAGCTCCTGCACTGTCAGGGCTTCCACCATTACCTCCTCCATCTTTACCGCTACCAGGATTAACCCCGACGTTTCCTGCGCCACCACCACCGCCACCTGCACAATTACCTAATCCGAAATCAGCTAAATCTATGCCTTCTCCGCCGTCACCTGCTTCGGAAGATGTTGCATCTTCTCCGGCAGAACCTTTACCACCACCACCACCCGCAGGCATACCAGTTCCCTCTACAATACTATCACCACCTTTATTCCCTTGACCGGCTGTTCCGCTTCCGCCATAGGCCACAGTGTACCCTCTCGCACCTCCACCAGAACCACCACTGGGAGCAGTATCACCATTTGGATTACCTATTTGACCAGCGCCACCACCTACGGCAGTTAAGTCAAATAAGCCATTAATAAAAAATCTCGAATCTTCTCCATTATCAGCAGCTCCATATTGAGCTTGGCCACCGCTACCACCACTACCCACCACGATAGTGATAGTCTGACCCGGTGTGACACTGAAATCTTCTTCTATAATAACTCCACCAGCACCACCACCACCACCACCACCTGTCTCCCCACTGACGCCGCCACCGCCGCCGCCCGCAACCACTAAAACATCTACCGAAGTCACTCCCGCTGGAACAACAAAGGTGCCGCTCGTTGTAAATACATCAGTGTGTATAGCTGCACCTACTCCGGCTGAGGGTGTTATTACCGACACCAGGCTCACCACAAGCACCAGTGCAGACAGGACGACAAAGATTTCTCTCTTCATATCTCTCCTCCTTATATTACCTCTGTCTATTGTCATATCGCTTCCTCGACTTGGTCATTTAACAACTCAAATATTTATTGTGAGCAAAGCATAGCAATTTCCAGAGATTGCTCCAGCGACTTCCCTCGGTAGTCATATAGTCATATCAGAATATACCTGAGAGGATACTTCGTATAAGAATAACAATTATTCCAAAAGAAAGTCAATGCCTCAAATTATTTATCCAGAAATTTTCATTGTTTGAATTCCATTGAGCAAGTTTTGAGTGAATCACGGTTTACACAATGTGGGACTGCACGAATTGGAGAAAGCCATTATTGAGTCATGTTGACTTTTTGCAAATAATAAAAGCTGCTACAATAAGCGAGCAAAATTAACATGAAATAATCATGCGAGGCTAAATATGACAGTAAGTTTAGAATCTGCAAATCTAACTTTGAGATTGTGGTTCATGATATACCGTACTCACAATATGCTTAAGATGTGCGAGGACCGAGTATATCGTGAATACAAGCTTACTACGGAGCAGTATGTAGTGCTTGTGACAATAAAATACCTCGATGGTCCTGTAAGGCCAACTGACATAGCCCGGTGGTTAAGACATAGCCCAAACAGCACAAGTATGATAATCGACCGCATGGTCAAAGCTGGTCTGCTCAGAAGGGCAAGAGACAGAAAGGACCGCAGGGAAATACGGCTGATTATCACACGCACGGGGGAAAAAGTCCTTGAACCAGCATTTAGGGCAGGCTTGGAGTTTATCTGGGAAAGTCTGTCGCCACTATCATATGAAGACAAGCAGACTTTTCTCAGGCTGCTCTTGATGGTACAGTACCAGGCACATAAGTATCTCAATCCCGGAGATGACATAGAGGAATTAAGGAGAAATGAAGCCGGGCGCCATGAACAATTTATGCAACGGCAGATCCAGGCTTATTGCCCTCAACTCCTAGAGCCAAACCTCAACTCCATGGAAGTGGAACAGTTGGTCCAGGGTTGTTGTCCTCAACTCCTTGAAGCCGAATATCAGGGTGATGAAAGGGGAAAGACCATAAGATGAGGGCAGTTCACCTTATTTATACTAGCTGGCGTAGAGCAACTCCGCAGGGTCCACAGTAATCCCCATAGAACGAACCATGCTTCCCGCTTCAATTCACAGTTAAACACCTTAGCCACCGCGAAAGACCGCCTAGGTTTTGATTAGCGCACCAAAGTCAGTCTGGGGCAACGGTAAGGTATGTCAAATTGCCAAATAGGTGTAGCTAGACAATTTGTTATATAATATGGCACTGCCTGGTAGAAATCTAAAAAGGTGGCAGGGAATTGTCGGGCCAATTTTACGACGTCATAATAGTAGGGGCGGGACCAGCCGGAAGCTACATGGCTTATGAACTAGCTTCATTAGGTCACGATGTCGCTGTTTTCGAAGAAAAGAGTGCGCCAGGACTTAATACCTGTTGCACAGGAATAATCAGTACCGAATGTTTCCAGTCCCTGGACCCCGGCACAGACGGGATATTAACCAAGGTAAACTCGGCCAAATTTTTCTCCCCTTCAGGAAGATTCCTAAGATTCCAAACTGAAAATGTTCAGGCTTACGTTGTCAACCGGCTTTCGCTTGATAAAGTGATAACCTCTAAAGCCCAATCCCAGGGGGCACAATATTTCTTCTCTTCCCCGGTCATCGACATTATTCCCGGGAAAGATAGCATACAAGCTGAAACTTTGTGCTCCGGAGCCAGGGAGATATTCAGTGCTAGAGCCGTGATTCTGGCTAACGGCTTCAAGCCTAAGCTGCCCCTGAAGCTATGTCTGGGCAAAATCAAGAATTTCCTCGTCGGTGCCCAGGCCGAAATTGAAGCGGAAAACGTGTATGAATTCGAAGTATACTTTGGTCAGGAAATAGCACCGGGGGCGTTTGCCTGGCTCGTGCCCACTTCAACAAATAAAGCATACATTGGCCTTTTAGCAACATCTCAGGCTAAGCTACATCTGCAAAAATTCCTCAACAATCTCTCTCGCCAGGGTAGAATAACAGGTCGGGAGGTGGAAATCGAGCAAAAGGCTATCCCCGTAGGAACTTTAGCTCGCAGCTACGGAGACAGGGTACTGGTTATCGGGGATGCTGCCGGACAGGTAAAGCCGACGACTGGCGGAGGAATATACTTTGGGCATCTTGGTGCCCGGATAGCAGCCGAGGTGCTTGATGAGGCCCTCAGTAGTGATAATTTAACCGCCGGCCGGCTTTCGCGCTATCAAAAGCAGTGGAAGGCAAAAATGGGCAAAGAACTCTCCCGTGGTTACTGGGCTAGATGGGCTTATGCCAAATTAAGCGACCGCCAAATCGAGGGAATATTCAACATATTGGATTCTGGTGGCACGGTTAAGGCTTTGCTAAACTCAAACAATTTTTCCTTCGATTGGCACAGCAGGCTGATTTTGTCTGCCCTGAGACATAGCTCCGCCTATCCCTTGCTGAAAATCAGGCATCTCCTTTCCCGCGAGGCTAGTTTATGATTCAAGCACATGATCCTCCCCGGCATGTCGCCATTATCATGGATGGCAATGGCCGGTGGGCAAAGGAACGTCGTTTACCAAGGATTGCCGGGCACAATGCTGGCGGGGAGAATATTCGCCCTGTGGTGAAGATTTTTGCCGATTATGGAGTAAAATACCTTACTCTCTATATGTTCTCCACCGAGAACTGGAACCGGCCGAGGATAGAGGTCGCAGGCTTACTCAGTCTTCTGGCAAAGAAGATTGACCAAGAAACTCAGGCTTTCCATCAAGAAAATATTCGACTGGTACATCTGGGCAGGCTGGACAGGCTATCCCAGAAACTAAGGGGAAAGGTGAAAGCAGCAGTCAAACTCACCAAAAATAATACCGGGCTTACGCTTTGCCTCGCCTTCGATTATGGCGGACGTGATGAAATTATCCATGCAGCCAGACGTATTGCTGACGCTGGTATTCCCGGTGACAATATAGATGAGTCTGTGTTTGCCCGGTATCTATACAACACTGACATCCCCGACCCCGACTTGCTCATACGCACTGGCGGTGAGAGCCGCCTGAGCAACTTTCTCCTCTGGCAGGCTGCCTATAGTGAACTCTATTTCACTCCGGTGTTATGGCCCGATTTTGGTCATAAAGACGTTGAGGAAGCGTTTTCTGAATATAAACGCCGCCAGCGTCGTTTTGGCAAAATATGAGGCGTTTAACAACCACCCAATGATAAAGAGCTCGCCCTGAGCATTAAGAGATTACTAGCCCCAACAAGTCGGGGGCCGGGATGCCTCCCTGTAATTGCGAGGCAAGCAATGTTATAATTAAAAATCCAGGCTCATTACCAGAGGAAGCATGGCAGTTTTACAGATTCGCACCTTGCCCGACCCTGTGTTACGGCAAAAGGCCAAAAGAGTAACCAAAATCGATGACTCTATTCAAAAGTTAATCGATGACATGATTGATACGTTGCACGCTGACCCAAACAGAGCCGGCCTCGCTGCCCCGCAGGTAGGAGTGCTGCTCCGCATAGCAGTCATCGAAGTGCCAGAACAGGAACTCATCACTCTAATTAACCCTGAAATAATAAAAAAGGAGGGTGAGCGAATGGTTCAAGAAGGCTGCTTATCAATACCTGGCTACTTTGGGGAAATAAAAAGAGCAGTAACAGTGAAGGTCAAAGCACAAAACCGATACGGTAAACAATTTCGCCTCAAAGCACAAGGACTTCTGGCTCAGGCTCTTGAACAGGAAATTGAGCATCTCGATGGCATTCTATATATTGACCATCTAGATAACCAAGAAAATCTGTTCAAGATTATTAAGGAAGAAGAGGAATAGGTAGTAAGCTTTATTGTTGAGGCTTTAGCCCCAGAGCAAAACGGCCACACAATTCCAGGTGCAAATAAGCAACATCCCCAAGCTCAGCGGCTTCAACAATCTGCCTCGCTTAAACAAAACCAGGGCTGTGACTATTCCAGCGGAAATCAGCCCCTTAATCAGCATATTGCTGCCAAACCTCATGCCCAGAAATGGGTTAAGTTCATAATTCCCGGCTCCTAGAGCAATCCCCGTCAGCCATGCATCCAGAATGTTTAGCCCAATGAAAATAACACAGAGTAGAATAGTTCTGTTTAAAGCTGCCTCAGCAACCGCCCGCCCAAGCCTTGTCATAACTTAAGTCCTGGTACTTTAGTCCTAGTACTTAAGTTTAGCAACAGCCAGTGTGCCGTGTCAAGATTCAAATATTTGGGGTTAAGTATAATCGTGATTGATTTCATATAGCGTCTCACTTTATGCTAGGTGAAATTATACCAGCCTCAATATAGACTTTCTGTTCCAGGTCCTACTGTTTTCCCTTGGGGTGTTTCACCTTTAGAGTAGGCTTTGTCCTTGTAGACAATGCAAGCTTTGACCTAGCTAAGGCTTTCCTCCCACCAAGTTTTGCAAAGATTGAAAGCCTCCTCTCCGCAAAAAGTATCCTTAATTGCGTAGTCGTCTTCGTCAACAACCCCATCACTTGACGGCTCTACCCAGAGCCAGTAGTTCTGAGTTTCGTCTTCAATGCGAAACTTAACTACCCAGTGGAGTTGTTCCTCACCCCATTTCATACGCTCTACCCAGACCATGCAAGCCTCGAGTCCTTGCATATAGGAATTCCACCAGATATCAGCAGCAAAATGCCCGCACTCATAACGTCCTGATATCCACAAATTTTCATCAGTAGTATCTAGAGCCAGAAAATCCAGAACTTCCTGTTCAGTTGCTGGCGAAATTTTAGAGGCATCGTAAATCTCAGAGGAATAGGTATAAGACTCCCTGGTTTGAGCTCCAGCTGCAGCACATCCAGAAGTAATTATTAGCAAAGCCACCAGCGAGCTAAGAATGACGAGATCTAATTTGCGCTTCATATCTGTTGCCCTCATTTCTTAACCAATTTATCCAACCTCTTGCGAGTGATTTCCATACGATTATAGTATTTACACTGTTACCACCTAACTTATAGCCACACAGCTAACAATTTTTCATAATTTGGCAGAGTGAAAGAGGGAGGAAGGATAACCGAGTATCAGGTTCGGTTATCCTTCCTGTGTTGCTCTTCGTTTTCTTCTTATACCCCAGACCAACACAGCTAGTATGACAATTACCCAGATAATTAAGCCAATGATAAGCCACCAGGTGATGGTCCGTGACGCTGTGAACTCACCATTCAACCCGGCAACCTCCACCTCATACGGCCCATCGCCCAATCCAGATACGGTGAAACTCACCTGCTGGCTCTGCCCTGCACCCAGTGTCAATATTTTGGTATCTACTGCTTCTCCATTTAGCTTTAGCTCAACAATATACGTGCCTCCCTGCCCACCATCGTTGACTACGTTGGCGGTAATGGTAACGCTTTCCCCGGTTTTGGTCACGAAGGTAACATGTTCCCATACCTTCTCCACAATTGGCTCAATGCTCAAGCCACTGGGCACGAAATGGGCAGGAGATGGCGGGGCAACTTCAGCCAGTACGCCAAATATGGTGAAGTGGTTTATCGGTGCAGATAGAGTCAATTCTGCCACGCCATTTGGTCCGCCCGCTTCACTATCCACCGGTACCCATACTTCATTAACATCATCATAATAAGCTATGGTTGCATTTAGAACATGCTCAGGCAATTGGTCAAAGCCCAGTGTCAGGAAAATATCCTTGTCGAAAACAGCATCCGCAGGAGTTATGTTAAAAACCACAATCGCTATAGTATTCTCTGGAAGAAGAGGTATTTCTTCGAGCTCCCTGATTATTATCAGGTAATGTGTCTTCCCATAAACAGTAGGTGCGTGAGTTGCCCGCTCCAGCAACAAGCTGTGACTGCCATCGGGGTTAGGCCCGAGCAAATCTACCGCTAGCTTACCATTTCTGTAAAGGGGCTTCGTGGTGTTATTCCCTTCCCAGTCCACCGTAAGGTATTTAAAGGTAGGACAACCACCGCCGCCACGGGCAGGGGATGGGGGTGGCCTCTGGGTGATGGTGACAGTAGCCGTAGCTTCATCGGTAAACTCCTGGTCGCAGGTTACGGTAGCAACGTTGACGATGTCATCGCCGGCGTCAATATCAGCCTGGGTGACGTTGTAGCTGGCAGTACCGCTGGTAGATTCATCAGGTGCCAGCGTGGTCTTGCCCAGGGTAATGTCGCCCAGCTTGTCATCGGTGACTTTAATGCCGGTCAGGGTAACGTCACCGGTATCGGTCACGGTGTAAGTGTAGGTGACCACGGTGCCCACCTCTGAGACGGTGGTCGGATCGGCTGTCTTGACGATCTTGATGTCCGCTTCTGCATATATCTCGACCGTAGCGCTGTCACTATCGGTAACCTCCTGTTCGCAGGTTACGTCAGCAACGTTGACGATGTCATCGCCGGCGTCAATATCAGCCTGGGTGACGTTGTAGCTGGCAGTACCGCTGGTAGATTCATCAGGATCCAGCGTGGTCTTGCCCAGGGTAATGTCGCCCAGCTTGTCGTCGGTGACTTTAATGCCGGTCAGGGTAACGTCGCCGGTATTGGTCACGGTGTAAGTGTAGGTAACCACGGTGCCGGCCTCTGAGACGGTGGTTGGATCGGCTGTCTTGACCACCTCTATATCCAGGTTGCTTTCAACATTGCCGAAGTTAAGGGTGGCAGACTCTCCGGCACCGATGGGGACCTGCTGGCAGAGCGCAGTGCTGTTAGTCCAGCCACCCTCCAGCGTCTCCTTGACGGAGTAAGTGCCAACTCCCAGGCCATCGAAGACCACATTGCCGTTGATGTCGGTGGTGCCTGAGGCCAGAGGGCCGCCGGTGCAGTCGGAGCCTTCGTACAGGGTCATTGTCCAACCTTCAAGGTCATCCTCACCACCATCCTGGTCGCCATCCCCGTTCAGGTCGTTGAACTTATGAGCGGTGATGGAGCCATATAATACGATTTGGAACTTCTCGCAGATTGTCTCGGCGAACTCTTCAAAGTCTTCGACCACGCGCACCCAGCCCATGCCCTGATCGAACGGTGGGGCAATATATCCAGGCTGTGGCCAGACGATGTAGTCTCTCAACCAGTTGCGGTTCGCGCTTGTGATGCCGATACCCTCGGCGTCGAACTCATCCTGGTCGACAGTCATCTCGAGTTCATCAAGCGCGTATGCCCTAGCGCACTCGGCGCTGTCCTGAGCAGCATAGCCACTGCAGCCAGAGCCGCTGTAGCCGCAGCTACCCTCTACGCACGAGCACCGATTGGGCACGCCGTCAGTGACCAGGTTGAGCGCCTGCTTGATGCCAGGGTCGAAGTTGACCGAATCTCTCAGCGTGTCGGCAGCCAGACAGATGCCACAGGAAATACAGGTGCTATCACTCAACTGTGAAATATTCCTGATGTCATCGGATACATCGCCCGCATTCGACGGGTTAATGACCACCGGTCCTACTTCTAGCCGGGCGTTAGTGGAGAACTGAATCACGGTCAGTTCCACCGAGCCATCCTGGGGAACGCAGTCAGGGTTTCCAACGGCATCAGCCAGCCCGTTGACGATGATAGCCCACTCAGTGGAATCAATGCTGCCAGAACCGTCGAGGATCATGGCAAGCTGAACCTTCACCTCCTCGCTCGACTGGCTTGCCTGGCTTGTCTGAGGTATTGCCGTGGTGTGCAGCGACATGGCAACCAGAATGACCACACCGACTAAGGAAAATATTATCCTTTTCATATCTGCCCTCCTAACAGGACTAATAGCCTATTACTTTTGTCATATTACCATTGTCATATTACTTTCGTCATATATATAGTCGTAAAAAAGAGAGAAATCCCTTGCTTTTTCCAGTACTTTTAGGGGGTTTTTCTGAATTTGCCACCAAGCGGTAGATACCAAAGGTACTACACAACTTGCTTCCTTTGCCCCACCTCCCACTTAAGTTCACATGCAGTACTTAATGCTAGCACGGCACTTTTCTAGTGTCAAACAATCCTGGTTAAAAAGTACTAGGCAAAAGGTCACGTTACTAAATTCCAAACAAAACAGTACCGAAACGGTACCTATGGGTGATTCCCGTTGGATAGGATGGCTGCTATATATAATTTGTATTGAAGAAGCTAAAATATTTAGCCATAGTTCTGACGCTGGTTGAGTTAATACTCGTTGCGGCGTTAGTCCACGATGTGTTACTTGCCAAGGAAAGCACGTCAGCCTACAGTTATTCGCCTGCCTATCATGTGGCACATGCCGATAATAGCGATTCCTTAAGCTATGGACCTTCCCCACAGACAACTTATTGTCTCGATGACAATTATTTGGCTGAGAGGTGGGGGGTAAGCAAGATCGAGGCACCCCAGGCCTGGCAAATAACCAGGGGTGGCCATTCAATTATAGTGGCCGTGCTTGATACAGGCATTAATAAGGATAACTTAGATTTTGCTGACAGGGTGGTGGCTGAGGTCAATTTCACCGATAGCCCGACAAGCGATGACTTTTATGGGCACGGGACCCACATGGCAGGCACCATTATCGCTATCGCCCCGGAATGTCAGTTAATGAATGTGAAAGTGGCTGACGATATGGGAATGTGCGAGTCATCGGTGGTAGCCAGAGGCATAGTCTGGGCGGTGGACCACGGAGCTAAAGTTATCAACATAAGCCTGTCCATGAGAGCATCGGCAAATTTGGAAAAAGCGGTAAACTATGCCTGGAGCCAGGGAGCAATACTTATAACAGCGGCGGGCAATAAAGGTGGCTCGGAGCCTTCTTACCCGGCTTATTACGACAATTGTCTTGCGGTGGCCGGCACCAATCAAAACAATTCCTTAGCTTTGTTGTCCAGCTATGGCGACTGGGTGGATGTAGCTGCCCCAGGCTTTAACATCTACTCTGAACTGCCCCAAAATCAGTATGGCTATAAAACTGGCACCTCAGCAGCCGGGGCCCATGTCTCAGGGGTAGCTGCCCTGGTTTTCAGCGTCGCCAAGGATACTAACGGCAATGGAGTAGTAAATGACGAGGTGCGGTGGGCTATTGAAAATAGCTGTACTCTCATCGATGAGGATGGTACGGGGCAGGGGCTGGTCAACGCTTTCCAGGCGGTAAAAAAGACAATATCTTCACCTTCACTCTAAACCTCCTCCTAGCAAAGCGGGAGCCCTCTATGGGCTCCCGCAGATTAATAGGGGACTTAGTCCGAATCTTTATCAGATCCCTGTAAAAATAGCAGATTTTTGTGGGTCTCCTTTAGCCTCGTGCTTCACGACCCCGAAAGGTTACACTACAGAATTTAGAGGTGAGGCATTCCCTGGATACTCAAGCCAAACCTGAATCCGAATCTAGAACAAAAATAAAAACCCATACAATCTGGATGGGGATTCTTGCCCAAATTGGGCGGGGGTTTATAGTCACTTTCCGTGGTTATTTTCCGCCAGGTTATCCCGCATTGCCTTCCGAGCCCGCGACAGCAGCCCCTCAACCGACTTTGGTGAACGACCCATAACCTGACTTATCTCCAGCACAGGCATTTCTTGGAGGTATTTCATTACCAGCACCTTTTGATAATCGTGAGGCAAACCCCCCAAAACCTGGCGAACTGACTGGCGAATCTCCTCAGACTCCATCACAGTGAGGGTCGCTGGTTTATCGTCCCCAGTTTGCTCTAGCTGCTTCATGGCATCAAAATCGGGGGATGATTCCCCGGGTTTAGGCTCTCGCGCCCGGCGACGATAAAAGTCCTTTATCTTGTGAAATGCGATACTGCGCAGCCAGGTATAGAGCTGGCTGTCACCACGGAATTTATCCAGCGAACCCAGGGCAGCAAGGAATGTTTCCTGAACCAAATCCTCAGCTACAGTCTGGTCTCGGTCTACTTGCTCCAATACAAGAGAGTAGAGCCTGTTCCTATAAATATTATAGAATTCCTCCATGGCCGTGTTGCTGCCCGAGCGCAGCTTCTCGACCAGCTCAGCTTCATAACTTTGAGAGGTAGATTCAGCTACTTTCATATCGCCTCTGCTATTACATAATGATGCCTTGGTATTTTTAGCATACCAGTCAGCCAGGTTTATGTGAATCACCCATCGGTACTGTTTTGGAGTAGAAAATAGTACTATGACCCCCTGTAGATGACGCTTCAATAATCGGTATTGCATCTTTGTCATTGCGAGACTGACTTTGCCAGAAGAAGCAATGTCGTGGAGGGTCAGGAGATTGCTGTGCAACTTTCGGACGTTCAAAATGACATACGAGGCTTTAACTTCGTGCCCTGAAGCTTAACGGTCATTCGGGCTTGGCTTTGCGTCTGAAGTAATAATAGCCACCCCAGCCAAGGAGTACTGTGCCCACGATAATTCCAGCTATCAATCCTGCATTAGACTTGGCTCTGCTTGTAGACACTAGCAGGCGAACATATAACCTTACGGCCAACAGGTCACTGGATTCTGCAGCGGCTCCCAACCATATCTCCCAATCCCCGCCTGCCCATTTTTGTTCCAGCGGTATAGCTACCGTTACCATTACATCGGCCGCAGAGTTAGCGGCTACTTCGATTTCTTGAGATGAAAAGCTTATCCAGCTATCATCAGGGAATTCAGCCCTCCCTTCCCTTCTTTCCTCTTCCGGAGGCTGAAAAGCAGCGATTGTAAAATTATGAGCTAGCTCTTCCTTATTGTGAATGGTCAATTCGAATTCTGCTGCCTCTCCCAGAGACAAGTTATCTATGTGTACCTCGGCGGGAGAAATGCTGAAGCTAAAGTCCTGAGCCAGGGTAAAAGAAGGCAGGAGGATGACCAGTAAAGCAGCAATGAGCTCGGCTAATTCGACATGCCTCATCATCAGGCAGCTACTGCGCTTATGGTGATTTGGGTTTGCATCTGCCTGCCACCAACGAAGTAGATCGGTGTTAGTAATTTCAGACCAAATTGCTTGGTATCCTCGGGAGCCAAGCTTGAGCCTCCAGAATAAGGCCAAAATTCGCCTTCTGTCTTAGTGATAGGAACATAACCCCGTGCGGTATCGCCAGATATACGGAACCATAACCCATACACATTTTCCCCGTTGGTGCCATCGTTGCTCAGCGCCCATTTATAGGCGCTGGGATTATCAATCCACTCAGCATCCTCCCCCACAATAAAGGTATTCACATTACAGTTGCCTTCTACAGTCAAAGTGCACCACTCTATCGGCGGGCTTGTCGCATACTCTGTATTTGCGGCCACTTCTCCTAGCAGCCATTGTGTTTTATCCAGGCTGATGGAAATATCATTGACCCCTGTCATAGTGATGGTGATGGTATCGCTCCCTTGAGCCAGCGCTGGCAAGGAAAAGATTAAGGCTAGTATAATAGCTACCCCAATACTAGTGATTACTGCTTTCATCTACCCCCTTCTACTTTGATGAAACCCTGCTTAATCTATTGGGTCAGTCGTTTTCAGGCAAATCGACTAAAGTAAGATGCTACCAACCCTCCCCAGTTCTTGTCAAGACCTTGCCCTACAACATCACAATTGTCTGTCATTCGGCAAACCGAGTCAAAGTCGTTTGTGCATCTTTATGTGCTCAATGCCCGCTTCCTGAAAAGGCAAGCCAAGTTCGTCAAAGCCGCATAACTTATAGAAGGGAACGACTTCAAGTTGGGCGTGGATAATTACTTGCTGCACCTGTTTATCCTTCCATACTGCATCCAAAAACAGGAGCATTTCCTTCCCGATACCTTTACGGCGGTAACGTTTTAAGACAGCCATTCTCTCCAGCTTGGCCTGGTTGTCGGCCAAAAATTGAACTCTGGTGCTACCGATAACTCTCTCTCCATCCTTGACCACCATGTGCAGCATTTCCCTGTCATGCCCATCGAACACCAGGTCTTCTGAGATGCCCTGCTCCCGGACAAACACCTGCCTCCTCACTTCGAAGGCATCTTGCAACTCGACATCGCCTGTCACCAGCTTATAGCTAAATTTGCTCATAGAAGTAGAATGTCTTTTTGGTTCGCCTGATTATAAATCTGAAATGCCGACGCCGTGATGAGACTACCCGATGAACTTGCCCAGGCCAAATTTCTAGCCATTGGGAAGCAGGACGCTATCATCAGCGAATTCTTCTCCGCTGGCACGTTCGAAAGCGACGACGAGGTCATGGACGGTGAGATTAGCCTTCTGCTCCCGGTTCATATCAACTACAATTCTGCCTTTATGCATCATAATAAGCCGATTACCATAGCGAAGAGCCATCTCCATATTGTGGGTAACCATGATAGTGGTCATCTTCTCCCGTTTTACGAGCATTTCGGTTAAATCGAGCACTATCTGGGCTGTCCTAGGGTCCAGCGTGGCTACATGTTCGTCAAGCAGTAATATTGCTGGTTTACTCAAAGTAGCCATTACCAGTGACAGAGCCTGTCTTTGCCCTCCCGAAAGCGTACCTACAAGAGCATTGAGCCTGTTCTCCAGTCCCAGTCCCAGCGGAGCCAGAGCGGCACGAAACAACTCTCTACGCTGTTTATTGCTGGCTGCGCGTAATCCTCTTGGCTGCCCCCGCAACAAGGCCATGGCCATGTTTTCCTCTATGGTCATCTTGGCGGCAGTGCCTGTATGAGGGTCCTGATATACCCGGCCAACATAATGGGCGCGTCTATATTCACTCAGCCCGCTAACCTCCCTGCCGTTAACAGTAATCCTGCCACCATTCTCCGGTGGATATACGCCGGCAATTATATTAAGTAAGGTAGTTTTCCCGGCCCCGTTACTACCGATAATGGCGATGTAGTCCTCGGCGTTGACATCCAGGTTAATTTTATCCAGCGCTCTAACTTCATCTATAGTGCCTCTAGAGAAGACCTTGCTTATTTTCCCGAGCTTGAGCAAACTCTTATTCTCACTCATCAGAATTATCCTTTTACCATCTTGCCGCCGGTGGCAGCCACTCGCGTTGCACCTTCTTCTGCAGGTATGGAACCGCCAGAGCTATAATCACCAATATGGCTGTAACCAGCTTCAAATCACTGGGAGCCATACCTAATCTGAGGGCAATACTTATGACCAGGCGGTAGACAAAAGTGCCGCCCAGCGCTGCCAGCAGAAGCCTGGCCACGCCCTTGGGCCGGAATAATGCTTCGCCGATTATCACCGAGGCTAAGCCTATCACAATCATCCCTATCCCCATGCCCACATCGGCAAATCCCTGACCCTGAGCCACCACCGCGCCACCGAGGGCCACAAGCCCGTTGGAGATGGAGACGCCAAGTATCGTGGTCATATCGGTATTTACCCCAAAACCCCGCACCATCTGCTCATTGTCGCCTGTTGCCCTCAACGCCAGACCAATCTCAGTGCGCAGGAACCAGTTTAAGATGAAGAAAACGATAACCGCCAGCACTCCGGCGACCACGAGCTGATACGCAATACGAGTTTCCAGTCCCAGCAATTGAGAGGTTAGAGAGAAGATGGTTACCTCGCGAAGAAGGGAAACATTGGCTCCCCCCATAATCCTCAGATTTATAGAGTACAGGGCGACCATCACCAGGATACCAGCCAGCAGAGCCGGTATTCTCAGCTTGGTGTTGAGCAATGATGTCGCCAGACCAGCGCATAAGCCTGCTCCGATTGCAGCCAGCGTTGCCAGGAATGGATTCACGCCTTTGACAATAAGCACGGCGGCGACCGCTGCCCCCAGAGTGAAGCTGCCATCCACAGTGAGGTCGGGAAAACCAAGCACACGGAAAGTGAGATAGACACCTATAGCGACAAATCCAAATACCAGCCCCTCATAGAGCGAAAAAGGCAATACATAACTCAGAACATCAAGCAATACCCTCTCCTCTCCGAGTTTGGATTGCTATCTCCTAGTTATTCAATTAACGGTGATTATAGTTCCTGCGTCTGATTACCGCATACCTCAGTGGCCGTATCCAGGACTGCCTGAGGAATGGTTACCCCCATCCTCTCCGCTGCAGCCGGGCACAGATATATGATTGTCATTGGGGTCGTGCTAATAGGGATGTTAGCCGGGTCTTCACCTTCCAGAACTTGAGCCGCTAGCTTAGCAGCTTCCTGGCCATTGACATAGTAATCGAGACCCTCACCACTAATACATCCTCCCTTCGCTATGCTGCTAATATCGCTGCCAAATAATGGTATATCATTATCTTCACAAACCGCTACCACCGCCTGTATAGCTCCTGCTACCGTGTTATCAGAAGGCACCCATATAGCATCAACCCTGCCAACCAGGGACATTGCCGCGGCATAAACATCGGCGGTGGTCGCTGCTGTAGCTGGAACAATCTCCGTGATATTCAGGCTCGATTTAACCTTATTGAGCTCGTTTATCTGCACCACCGAGTTCACCTCACCGGCATTGTAGATAACTCCTAACCTCGCAGCAGGATAAATATCCATACCCAGTTTTACCTGGGCTCCAACATCCGCCCAATCACTAGCTCCGGTTACCTGGCCGCCCGGCACAGTCCAGTTATCAGCGAACCCAGCCGCTACCGGATCGGTCACGGCAGCAAAAATTACCGGTATGTCAGTGCCCTCAACTGCATCAGCGCAGGCTTGAGTTATCGACGTGGCGATACTGAAGATTAAGTCCACATCTACCGAAACAAAATACTGAGCGATTGTAGCATAATCTGACGATGTAAATTCAGCGTTTCTGATAATATAATCGACGTTTTCCCCTTCGACAAAGCCCTCTTCAGCCATCTGGTCAATAAAGCCTTCACGAGCCGCATTCAAAGCGTCGTGAGTACCAAGCTGGGCTATACCAATCGTATATTCCATGGCTGGCTCCACGGGTTCCTGTGGCTGGCCACCAACGCCCCGTACTAATACCACCACCAGGGCTATGGCAAGCCCGACACAAACAACACTTAGTATCGGTACAATTATCTTATTCAATCCAAAACCTCCCTTTAGAATTTATAATTATTCTACTTGTAGTCATTAACTTACATCTACACCTCCTTCATGCAATAATTCACTAAATGAAATTCCCGAATAGATGGCGTCTTCAACTTTGTCATATATCAGCTCTGTCGGTGTTTTATCTACTCTCTTTGCTTCATCAAGCAGTTTTCTCAGGTTATCTCTGCAGATTAACTCTACACGGGGCTTTATTTTAGCAAAGGACGCTTCTTCCCCGAATATATACTCTGCCCAACCTACAAGCACCCCGGCGACATTATACGCCCATTCAACGACAAAGAGAATACCTGCCCTCGCCAGCCGCCTGGCTATTTCTATCTCCCCCTCCTGACTGGTGGCTCTGAGCTGGTTATTAGCCAGCCCCATTATGATGTCAAACTGGAATTTGCCTATCATGTCCTCGGTTATTATGCCGCCTACAGCACAGGGCGCAAATATATCAGCCTTCACCGTATAGATATCCTCGGGCTGGACAGATTTGACAACCTCAGTATTCCAGGCTCGTTGCAGTCTATCAACCTTTGACCTGTCTATGTCACTAACTATGAGAGCGGCGCCTTCCCTCAAAAGATATTCGGCAAGCGGGTAACCGCATGCGCCTAATCCCTGAATGGCTATCTGCCTACCAGATAGACTACCGCCGCCGTAAACGAAATCACATGCTTCCTTGATAGCTAAATAACCTCCATAGGCGGTGACACCGCCGGTGGGACCCAACGGACTCTTTATGCCGCCAGTAATAGCCTTGGTAAATCTTTCTCGCATAATGTCGGCCATTGCCGGCTCAAATCCCATATCAGGTCCAGTAAACGAGCGAGTCCTGTCGATTATATAGGCGAGAAAGCCCAGGGCTTCAAAGTCACCGAGGTCAACTGGGGCACACTGGACAAGTATCTTTGAGCCACCATAAGGTATACGGGCTAAGGCATTTTTGTATGACATGGCTCTAGCCAGATTCAGCCCATCCACGAGAACATCTATCTCGGGTTCGTCTGGCTCATGCCTCCGTATTCCACCAGCGCGTAGCGCATGTCGCTTGTTTCGTACCGCAGGAGCATTAACACTCTTACAATACATTACCCTTATATTCAGTCTGCGGTTATGATAAAACTCAATTCCGTGGTGTTTCCCTTCTCTCAGAAGGTCTTCGATTCTCTTCAAGTAATCTTCTAAACCAAGGTTAGAGAATACTTTCGCCAGTGCTTTTGTACCCACTGACCTGTAATCATCGGTTAAAATATCTTCCTGAGTAAAGTCAACCATATATTTATCCCACTGTATGCCTTCCTCCCAATCCTTCATCCCCCTCAATATAAATTTGTCTTCCCGCCTGTTATAGAAGACTTCCAGTGTAGTTAATCCTTCTTTCGCCAATACATTGAACACGCTATCAGGTGACTTCATATTCCGCTATACCTTCATAATTCAAGACACGAGGATTTTGGAAATACTGGCTATGTCTTACCCGAGTCGCTCCAAATCGGCACGCTGAAGGAGCTTCATTTTTTCTTTGACTTCTCCGATAGTCTCTTTAGCTATAACTTCAGCCCGGTCAGCTCCGTCGGCAAGAACTTGATAGACATAACCAGACTTGGAGGCTAAAGCAGCCCGACTTTCCCGGAAAGGCTCCAGATTCGCACTGATGCTCTGAGCCAGTATCTTCTTACAGTCCACACAGCCGATGCGAGCGCCACGACATTCCGAAGCAATTTCCTCTACTCGGGCCGGGGTAAAAAAATTGTGGAGGCGGAAAACATTACATACTTCAGGATGCCCCGGGTCAGAGCGATACCTCCGTGCCGGGTCTGTAACTGCAGTCATCACCCTCGCCAAGATTTCCTCGGGGGAAGCAGCTATCTCAATTTGGTTATTATAACTTTTGCTCATCTTCTGCGCCCCATCCAGGCCCAGAACTAGAGGAAAGTTGGTAAGCTTCGCCTGTGGCTCAGGAAATACAAACCCGAAAAGGGAGTTAAACCGGCGCACTATCTCCCGAGCCAATTCAAGATGAGGAAGCTGGTCCTCGCCCACAGGAACAACCTCTCCCTTATAAAGGGCAATGTCGGCAGTCATGAGAACAGGATAGCCAACCAGCCCATAATTGACGTTATGTGGCTGCATCTTAACCTTCTCCTTAAACGTCGGAACACGCAATAACCAGCCTAAAGGAGTCACCATACTGAACAAAGTATGGAGCTCTTCCACTTGAGGAACATGAGATTGAACGAAGATGATACTCTTTTGTGGGTCAATGCCGGCCGCCAGCCAGTCAAGCACCATTTCATAAATATCCTCCCGAAGGGATCTTGTGTTTTCCAGAGTGGTTAGAGCATGAATATCCACCACGCAATAGACGCATTCATATTCATCCTGAAGTGTTATGAAATTCTGTACCGCTCCCAGGTAGTTACCAATATGTTGTCTGCCTGTGGGGCGGAAGCCAGAGAAAACGCGTTTTCTCATTTAATTGTGGCAAAGTTTAGCATATAGAAGAAACAGGTAACAAGGCTGAAGCAAATTAACCGAAAGTATTACTTGAGCAAGCTAGTTAGGCAAGGCTACAAAGTTGACTTTCCAAGATTATTAGAGTACTTTTCTCAGCATTCCTGTGAGACATAAGTTACATACATAAAGCTATTTCACGATTTACAATCAATTTAAACAGAGCGGGAGGGTGTGTACTATGAGTAATACCAAAGATAATTTGGAGACTGCTTTTGCTGGAGAAAGCCAAGCTAACCGTAAATATTTGTTCTTCGCTGAAAAGGCTGAAATGGTGCGACGGTACCCAAAGGTTTGTATGGAGGTGATACGAAATGGCTGAGATAAAGGTGGATTGCAGAGGTGAAACTTGCCCTGTTCCTTTAGTTGAGACTCGCAAGGCTTTGAGGAAAGCAAAAGAGGGCGATATTGTGGAGGTTATTGGAACACATCCTGCTTCCAAGAAGGAGATACCGATGGCAGTAAAAGCCTTGGGACTGGAACTCATTGATGTACAAGAGGAAGGTGGGATGTGGAAAATCAAAATACGCAAGTAGAAGGAGGAAAAGACTATGGCTGGCAAAGTTACTATAATAGTTCATAGCGGCGACATGGATAAGGTGTACAGCGCCTTCATTATAGCCAACGGGGCCCTTGCCATGGGGATGGAAGCATCACTGTTCTTTACCTTCTGGGGTCTCCAGCGTCTCAAGAAAGGTGAACTGGAAAAGGGGCCTCTATCTAAAATGAACATGCTGGGCATTGGTAAATGGATGGTGAAGCGGAGGATGAAGAAAGCCGGAGCGGCATCTCTGGAGAGGCTGCTACAGGATTTCCATGAGCTTGGAGGAAAGATACTCGCCTGCGACATGACAATGCAGATAATGGGCATGAGGAAAGAAGACCTCCGTGATGATTTGATATCGGATTACTGTGCAGTTGGCACCTACATAGACGAGGCTAAAGAATCAACAATAACCCTCTTTATATGACGGAGGAGGAAATGGCAGACAAATTTATTTACCTGGACAACGCAGCAGCTACTCGTTTGGATGAGCGGGTGCTGGAAGCGATGAGACCATATTTCTTTGATACATACGCGGTTGCCACCTCGGAGTTTGGCTATTCTCAAGGAATAGAAGCTCGAGAGGTATTAGACCAAGCCAGAGCGGCTCTGGCCAATGCTTTAGGTGCTGCCCCTGAAGAGTTTATTTTCACTTCGGGAAGCACCGAGTCCTCTAACATTGCTCTCAAAGGAGTGGCGCTGGCCCTCAGTAAGAAGAAAGGCAAACACATAATTGTGTCAAAGATCGAGGATTTCCCTGTGCTTCACAGCGCACAAACGCTGGAAAAACAGGGTTTTCAGGTGACCTACCTGGATGTGGATGGGGAAGGCTTTGTAAATCTGGACCAGCTCAGAAATTCCATAACCAATGAGACCATTCTGGTTTCCATCCAGCATGCCAACCAGGAAATAGGTACCATCCAGGATATCGAAGCTGTCGGTCGTATCTGCCGTGAGAAAGAGGTGCTTTTCCACACTGATGCTACTCATACCTTTACGCGAGTCCCCCTGGACATGAAGAAGATAGCTGTGGACCTTGTTACTGTATCGGCCCATACCATCCATGGCCCCAAGGGCACAGGAGGCCTTTGCATCCGTCAAGGAACACAAATAGCCAAGTGGGTGGATGGCGGATTTCAGGAATTCAATCTCCGGGCGGGGCTGGAAAACATACCTGGGGCAGTAGGATTTGCCAAAGCTGTGGAACTGGTCACCCCCGAAGAAACCAAGCGCCTGCAAGAAATACGCGACCACCTTATTGACCGCATGCTTGCCGAGATACCCCACAGTACCCTGAATGGCCCTCGCCGGAAGAGGCTCCCCCAGAATGCTAACATCACCTTCCACTTTGTGGAGGGCGAGTCCATCACCCTCCATCTCGACATGCGTGGTTTTGCGGTGAGCACCGGCTCCGCCTGTTTCAGCCGCTCTTTGGAGGCCAGCCACGTCATCACCGGGATAGGCGGCGACCACGAAAGGGCACACGGGTCAATACGCTTCACCTTTGGGCGTTATAACACCACGGAAGATGTGGACGCTGTTGTCCAGGCATTAGCCGAGATAGTGGAAGAACTGAGAGGCATCAGTCCCTTAGGAAAAAACGAAGAAAAAGAGGAGGCTTAGAGATGAAATTTCCATATAGCGACATAGTACTGGAACACTTTCGACACCCCCGCAACGTGGGTAAGATTGAGAATCCCGATGGCAAGGCAACCGAAGGCAGCCCAGCCTGTGGGGACATGGTGTCTGTCTACATAAAGGTTGACCCCAAGACGAATACCATCGCGGATGTCAAGTTTGAGTCTTATGGCTGTGCTTCCAATATAGCTACCGGCTCTATAATTACGGAGCTAGCTAAGGGAAAGACATTGGATGAAGCAAAGAACATTACCTGGAAAGAAGCTTCAGATGCCCTGGGAGGTCTTCCCAAAATTAAAGCCCATTGCTCGGTACTTGCTGTAGAAGGCTTACGCTCAGCCATACAAAACTATGAAGAGCGTCACGGCCTGGTCAAAGAAAAGAAGCCGACCACGACGGAGATAGTCCGTCAGCGCCTCAGGAAAGTTATAAACCCTTTGACCGGGTTAAATGTAGTGCGCACAAACCTGATACAAGATATTAAGGTGAAGGACGGAGTTGTCACAGTGCTTATTAATTTACCTCAAGACCACCAGTTTGCCAACAATATCAAGGACGAAATACTGGAGAAGATAGAGCCCCTATGGGACGTCAAAGAAGTGGTGGTCGAATTCACAGAATAGCATATCAACTCAAAGAGGTACCTGGTAGCGCATACCGGATTCGAACCGGTGGTCTCCTCCTTGAGAGGGAGGTGTCCTAGGCCTCTAGACGAATGCGCCAAATTGGCTGGGGATCCAGGATTCGAACCTGGCCTAACTGATCCAGAGTCAGCCGTCCTACCGCTAGACTAATCCCCAGCAGGTTAATATTATAGCTGTTCTTCTTGTCTGGAGCAATGAAAGAAAATCCAAAACACAGTCACACGCTGCCAATCAATAAGCTGGAGCACGTTTAGCGCTTGGTATATTGTGGTGCCTTGCGAGCCCGCTTGAGTCCGTATTTTTTACGTTCCTTGATCCTAGCATCCCGGGTAAGCAAGCCTTCTTTACGTAGCATGGGCTTAAATAGTTCATTTTCTTTGGCAAGAGCTCGAGCAATGCCATGACGAATTGCTCCGGCCTGACCACTGAGGCCACCACCATTCACTTTTACCATAACAGAAAATTTGCCCATGTTATCTGTAGCTAAAAGAGGATGTTCAATCATATGACGATGCTCGACACGAGGGAAAGCTTCTTGATAAGGCTTATCATTGACAATTATCTCCCCCTTGCCGGGGAAAAGCCTGACCTGGGCTATAGCACATTTGCGTTTACCCGTTCCCCAAACGTAACTTTCCTCGCTCATAAGTTATCACCTTTCCTTTGGTAATATTTCGCTTTCTTTTCTCCCGTTAGTTCTGAGTTCCTCGCTTCGCTCAGGGTGACGAAAGGAAATCTGAGCTTGGTGAGGATGCTCATTCCCTGGATAAACTTTCAGTTTCTTAAACATAGCTCTGCCTAAACGATTATGAGGCAACATCCCTTTAACCGCAAGCTCAATCACAAGGACAGGGTCTTTACTAAATAGTTCCTCAAACCTTCGGCTCTTTAAGCCTCCGGGATATCCGGAGTGTCTGTAATAAATCTTTTGTTCGGCTTTTTTCCCGGTCACCTTTACTTTAGCAGCATTAATTACCACAACATAGTCACCGGTATCAATATGAGGAGCATAAATCGGCTTATGCTTGCCCATAAGCAAATTAGCTACCTGTGTCGCTATTTTCCCCAAAGTTTTATCCGCGACATCAATCACCCACCACTCCCGCTCGATATCTTTAGCTTTAGGACTATAAGTTTTCATCGCTAGCTTCCCAAAGGCTTAGGATAATTGACCTTCTCAAGACACAAACCACAAGCAGGGGACAAGGGACCAGCCAAACCTAAACTCTTTGCCTCCATTATATCACGAAAACCTTCGATACCTAGCTTACCCAGCCCTAGCCTGATTAAAAGGCCTACTGTACTTCGTACCTGGTGGGGCAAAAAGGAATTAGCCACGATGCGGAAAAAGGTAAAATCTCCTCTTTTCTCGATTCCTGCCTCATAAACATTACGCAGAGTACTCCTGCTATCATCTAAAGAGCTGGCAAAGGAGGCAAAATCATGCTCGCCTTGAATAAGCTGGCAGGCCTCATTCATCGTCTCTACATCTAGCATTTTGGGCACAAATAGAGCAAACCTTTGACTAAATGGTGATCGGGTATCGCTATTAAAAATATAATAATGGTACTCCCGGCTCAAAGCGTCGCGTCGGACATTAAAATCATCGCTAACCCTATAAGCCTTTTTGACCACGATGTCTCTGGGTAAATAATAATTTAAGGCTTTAACTAGCGTCATAGTATCCAATGTAGATTTCGCCCGGAAGCTCACCACTTGTCCCCTGGCATGCACACCGGCATCAGTTCTGCTAGCTGCCATAACCCGGCTGCTTTGCCCACAAAATCGCTTTATAGCTTGCTCAAGCTCATTTTGAATAGTAGGCAAGCCAAGTTGCCATTGAAAGCCATGATATTGGGTGCCGTCATATTCTATAAGCAAAATAAACTTACTTAACCAATTCAATTTGAACCATAGGCGCGTTATCACCAGGGCGGGGTCCTAGCTTTAGCAACCTTGTATAACCCCCACTACGGTCAGCATAGTCTGGAGCAATTTCAGCAAATAGCTTGTCAACTACCTTTTTATCAGTAACAAAAGCTAAGGCTTCCCGCCTTGAGGCAAGGCTGCCATCCTTACCTAAAGTGATCATCTTCTCTGCTAAACTGCGAACTTCTTTAGCTTTAGCTTCAGTGGTGGTGACCTTTTCGTGAGTCAAAAGCGCGGCAACCTGATTTCGGTATACCGCCCACCTGTGCTCTGTTGCCCTATTTAATTTCCGTCCTGCTAACTTGTGTCTCATTCCGTTTTCGTCTTAGGAACAGGAGAGCCTAATTTTGCCATTAACTCTTCCACTTCGTCTCGAGACTTTGCCCCCAAACCAGGCAATGGTGGCAAACCTTCCCTACCTTTCTCTAGCAATTGTCCCAGAGTGGAAATACCCGCTCTCTTCAGACTATTACGGGAGCGAGTTGACAAATTTAGTTCTTCCACAGGGGTATCATATTGCTCAGGCAAAATGGACAAAGTTCTAGCCATGGGAACTTCAAGATCCCTGAAGGAAGAGAACTGATTAATTAAGATGATAGCACTTTGACTAAGCGCCTCCCAGGGAAAAATGGTAGCATCGGTCCAAACCTCTAGGATGAGCTTCTCTGGACTTCCCTCCTCGCCAGGCTTGATAGACTCTACAGAGAAATTGACCTTCTGCACTGGGGTGAAGATGGCATCTACTGGTAGTGCTCCCACAGGTAAACCATCAGCCGATTTAGCCGGCATATAACCTTTTCCTAGCTCCACATTAAGTTCGACGTAAAGCTTGGATTGGGGGGAGTCTAAAGAAGCTAAATAAAGTTCAGGATTGGCAACGCGAAAGTGAGACGAGGGCTTAATATCACCTGCACAGACTTTGCCCTCACCTTCTGCTTCCAAGATCAACTGCCCTGGCTCATGAGAAAGAGGGCGGAGTCTCAGTTGCTTGATATTAAGTAAAAATTCCATAGCATCCTCTTTAACATAAGGAATAGGAGAGAATTCATGCTGAATGCCTTCGATTCTGACCCATGTTACCGCGGCACCAAGCAAAGAACTGAGAAGCACACGCCGCAGGGTGTGACCTAAAGTGACACCAAAACCTGGCTCTAGAGGTTCAGCAAGAAAACGACCATAATTACCGATGCTTTCAACACAAGTTACAGTGGGAATAGACAATTCGGGCATAGTTCACCTCGAGTAATATTCGACAATGGCTTTCTCATTAAATCCAGCTTCAATATCGTCTTTGCCAGGCAAATTTAATACTCTGCCTGTCATGCTCTCTTTTTCCAAGCTTAACCAATCAGGGATAAATTTCTCTTCAATTTCCTCAGCCACCCTTTTATAATATTCGGTTTTTGTACTAGCCTCGCGCCACTTAACAACATCCCCTGATTTCACCAAAAGGGAAGGAATATCTGTTTTGCGACCATTGACAATTATATGGCCATGCCGAACTATTTGTCTGGCTTGGGCACGTGAATCAGCAAAGCCCAAGCGATAAATAACATTATCCAGTCTTCTTTCCAGCAATATAAGAAGTGTCTCTCCAGTGGCACCCCGGCTTTTCCTGGCCTCAGTGAAAAACCTACGAAATTGTCGCTCCAAGATACCATAGCTAAAGCGAAGCTTTTGCTTTTCACGTAATTGAAGTCCGCGCTCGGAAATCCTGCTGCGTCCTCGAGCCAGAGGACGCCTGCCAGGAGGAGTACTTCTTTTCTCTAAAGGACATTTAGGTGTAGAGCACCTCTCGCCTTTGAGCATCAGCTTGTCTCCGAAGCGGCGACATAGGCGACAAACCGGACCTGTGTAGCGCGCCATTTTATACCCTTCGCCTCCCTCGCGGACGGCAGCCATTATGAGGTATAGGAGTCACGTCCCTGATGGCCGTGACAGTAATTCCAGAAGCCTGTAAGGCTCGAATAGCTGCTTCACGTCCACTGCCAGGGCCTTTAATATACACCTCAACCCGGCGCAAGCCATCACCCATTGCTCGATGTGCCGCATCTCTGGCAGCTAGTTGAGCAGCATAAGGAGTACCTTTCCTGGAACCTTTGAATCCCGCGGTACCAGAACTTCCCCAGGCGACGACATTGCCTTGCATATCAGTAATGGTAATGGTCGTGTTATTGAAACTTGATTGGATATAAGCCCGGCCTTCGCTAATCTTTTTACGGACTTTACGGGCTCCCTTCTTCTTCGGCATTTGTTAAAAGCTCCTTACTTTTTACCTACGCCACGTCTTTGCCCTCGACCTGCAACTGTTTTTCTTGGGCCTCTTTTAGTTCGGGCGTTTGTGCGAGTTCTCTGTCCGTGAACTGGTAATCTTAGACGGTGCCTTGTGCCCCGATAGCAACTAATTTCAATAAGCCGCCTTATATTAGATTGAACCTCCCTCCTAAGATCACCTTCCACTTTGTACTGTTTGTCAATGACATCCCGAATCTGGCCAACTTGTTCCTCACTAAGTTCCTTAACTTTAAGGCCAGGATCGATACCAGCGGCAGCCATAATGCGCTGACTTGATGTAGTGCCAATGCCATAAATGCTCTGCAAAGCTACCCAGATTGGCTTATCCTTAGGAAGATCTATACCAGCAATACGTGCCATTGCTTATCACCCCTGCCTCTGCTTATGCTTTGGATTCTCACAAATAACCCTAACCACACCCCCCCGCCTGATAACCTTGCATTTTCTGCATATCGGCTTAACCGAAGCTCTTACTTTCATTTCTAATCACCATACAAACCTTGCTATGATAAACTTTCTTAGTTAACCTGTCAAACTATTTAAGCCTATAGGTAACTCTGCCCCGGCTTAAATCATAAGGGGAAAGTTCTATCAAAACTCTATCCCCTGGCAAAATCTTGATATAGTGCTTTCTCATTTTGCCCGAGATATGAGCCAATACCTGATGGCCATTGGCCAATTCGACGCGAAACATAGTATTAGGCAAAACTGTAATTACTTTGCCTTCGACTTCTATCCTTTCCTTCTTAGCCATTTTCACATAATACCTAAACAAGTATCTCAGCATTATTATCAGTTATAGCAATGGTATGTTCGAAATGCGCTGAAAGCCTTCCATCATCTGTAAGTACCGTCCATTGATTAGCCGCCAGTTTAGTGTGCCAACCTCCAGCATTAACCATAGGCTCAATAGCCAGAGTCATGCCTTTACGAAGCAAGCGACCATTTCCAACTGTAAAATTAGGTATTGGAGGCTCCTCATGCAAGTCCCGACCTACTCCATGCCCGGTATATTCTCTAACTACAGAAAATCCTTTGGATTCAACATAATGCTGAATAGCAGAGGAGATATCGTCTACTCGTGCCCCACTTATTGCTTGAGCGATGCCCGAATTTAAACTGCCCTCTGTGACCGCGATAAGTTCCTCGGCCTCTTTACTTATCCGCCCCAAGCCAATAGTTATGGCGGCATCTGTATGAAAGCCATTAAGTTTCGCTCCTACATCTAAAGAAACAATGTCTCCTTCCTGTAGTATTCGTTCACCGGGAATACCGTGAACTATCTCATCATTTACCGAAACACATAAATTCGCTGGGAAGCCACGATAGTTCTTAAAAGAAGGTATGACTCCCCTTTTTTCCAATTCTTCGGCCACTATTATGTCCAACTGGCTGGTCTTAATCCCCGGTCTTGTTTCGGTTCTTAGTTTATCTAAAATAGCAGCGAGGATTTTACCACACTTTCGCATAATAGCTATTTCCTCGGCAGATTTTATAATTACCACTTATTTTACCCCTGCCTTGAGTGCAGATATTATTTCTCTAGCTACCCTCTGCATTCCCAGGTTACCATTGACCCTGACTAGTTTATTTTGTTTCTTATAATAATCAAGGATGGGAACAGTTTGAGCAAAGAAAACACCAAGTCGGTCCTTTACTGTTTCCTCCCTGTCATCAGAACGTTGATACAATTCACCACCGCATTTATCACATTTACCCGGCGTTTTAGGCGGTGAACTCACTACGTGATATGGTGTCTGACAAACTCGGCAAAGCCATCTTCCACTGAGTCGTTTCACCAATTCTGTATTGGGCACTTCAATGTATATTGCCCTATCTATGTTTTTTCCTTGCTCATTAAGGGCCTTGTCCAGAACTTGAGCTTGATGCAAAGTCCGGGGAAAGCCGTCAAGAAGAAAGCCAGAGATACAGTCTGGCTGATTAATTCTTTCCAGAATCATTTTTATGGTTATCTCATCGGGAACTAGTTTTCCTTTGTCCATATAGCTTTTAGCCAGGAGGCCAACCTCGGTCCTTTCCTCTAATGCCTGACGAAACAAATCCCCAGAAGCTATATGGGGTAAACCCATCTCTTGAGAGAGAATATCCGCCTGAGTTCCCTTCCCTGCCCCCGGAGCACCTAGCATGATGATGTACATTATTTCAAGAAACCCTCGTAGCGGCGCATGGTTAGTTGAGCCTCTAATTGTTTCATGGTATCTAGAGCCACACCAACAGCTATAAGCATGGCGGTGCTCTGGATTACCAATGCTGTGACGCCGGTGATTTTTTGAGCAATAAAGGGCATAACTGCCACTACAGCCAAGAAGAGAGCGCCACCAAAGGTAATGCGCTTTATGACTGCGTTCAAATAATCAGCCGTTGCCTTGCCGGGCCGAACCCCAGGGATGAAGCCGCTTTGCTGTTGCAAAGTTTGAGGCAGGTTCATTTGCTCGAATATGACCATAGTGTAGAAGAAAGCGAAACCAATTACTAAAGCAAAATACAATACGTTGTAGAGCGCGGTATTAG
>Ga0315537_1000577_pt1 | contig 28741 bp, 21 predicted proteins | sample SalMarSW160270MG_FD_203091 | JGI IMG/M metagenome (GOLD analysis project Ga0315537, IMG submission 203091) | Salt marsh sediment microbial communities from the Plum Island Ecosystem LTER, Massachusetts, United States - Salt Marsh Sediment SW1602-70 ...
ATCATTGGCTTTTGCCCGACCGGAAGCAGATGCTTGTTTGTGACCTTCGTCAGCGGTAAAAGCCGTGAACCTGTCCCTCCAGCGAGGACAACACCTCTTAAGTCCATAATCAACTCCTTACAAGTTCACCGCAACTCAAGAATTTTATACATAATGTCTGGAAATGTCAACTATGGCCTGGTGAGATATAAACGTATGGTAAGAATTTGTATAATATGGCAACATCTGCAAATTATGTTAAGACGATAAATTTTCTGCGTTGGCACTGTTTTTTAGTGGCAAAACAATTGACAATATGTCGTAAGAACCATTATTGTATGGATTATTAGAATGGGCTTGGGAGTGTAGCTCAGCTGGTAGAGCAACGGCCTTTTAAGCCGTAGGTCCTGGGTTCGAGTCCCAGCACTCTCATTTTTACCAAAACACGCGATTACTCTCACATACGTTAAATCTATCGGGTTCCAGTTGTTTCCATGATTTTATGCTTATATAGGTAAGCTGCTAAAAAAATAGATTTTATGCGTTTTTTATTACGATTTGTATTGAAAAGCAGCACTTCTGCAATTTTTGATTAACTTTAATTTGGATTTTGCAGTCTTCGTTTTATACTTTGTTAGGGTGTTTACCGTAGAAAATGAATACACCCGATAATATATCTGACCCATCAAAAACCATATTTTTTTAATAGGCCAATCAAAATGGGGATTCAAAATCTTAGCGAAAATGTTTTGTTGGTTACGCTACCGGAACAGCCAAATCTAACAGGCGAGCTTGAAACCGTCAACAAACTATGTAGCGATGGATGTGAGCAGGACGTTATTGTCGACTTCTATCAGGTAAAGATGCTGACGTCTGAGTGCATTTGCAGTCTTATGATATTGGATAGACTGCTGAATGGTCTTGGACATAAGCTTATCTTGTGTAATCTTTCCCCGGAAATAAAAGAAGTCTTTACGCGAACCGGGCTCGAGACATCTTTTCATTTTGCTAATGATGATTTTGCTGCTCTTCAGTCTGTTAAAAGCACCGCCTATTTTTACGGTTAATCAATTCACAATAGTCTCACAGACAGTGGTAGATTTTAGAATCGAAGACTTTTGAAATGATTAAGGCGGGAGTATTAACTGCAATACGACAAAATATGATTTTTAATCTTCAAAGGTCCACTTACCTTCGTGGTCGAGCTTATACCAACTGGGCGACAAATAGATGTTCTCGCCCTTAATTAAAAACTGCAGGGCCGGACTTTCGTTCAGGTCATAGATGACACTGTCGATAGAGAAACTATCAGAGGAAAAGTAATTGCCGGAGAAGTCATCCGAGCAAAAACCAAGTTGAGTCCCCCAGTCCTCAAAAGCACCGACAGAAGGCGGCTGGTCTCTTTCTGCAACATAGGCCCTTACGGCACTTGCCACAGTCCCCATCATCGCCTTTGCTTCAGACCACTTGGCAGCATCAACAACTGACCTGCGGAAAAGCTGAACGGCCACCGTCGCAAGAATGATGGCTATAAGAATCGTAATCATCAGCTCAAGTATTGAGAAACCTTTCCGGCTTTTCGTATTGCAGGAAAGACGATTTGACTGTCGGTTTACGTATTTTCTACCATTATAGAGACGGTCTATCATAATAGTTATATCCTGCCTCTAATTCGAAATACCACTCCTCGTGAGTTGAAATCGGCTTTTATGGTCATTGCTCCTGTTATCTATACCCAACAATTTTTATCAAAAAATGCACTAAAAGTCAAGATAAAAATGCCAAAATGTGAGGTTTTGTGCCCATATTTATCAACACATTATTGCATAAAAGAAACTTTTTGCGGATTTTAATCCTAAAATGAGACATTTGATTAAGTCCCGAATAAGCGCATAGAATTCTCGAAAAACATATCGTCAAAATATTTACTTCTCTTAAGTGACAGATTTTAGGATGTATGGGTTTCGTAGTAAAATAATGCATATTATATCGCCCTGTCCGAGGTGATTATCTGGTTTTACTCTGTGTTGAAAGGATTCAGCCTTTTATTTTACCCCTTGCAATATGATATAACCAATAGGCGATTACTATGAGAAGAACTATGCCGGGCCAGGACCCAAGCGGATTTTCAAGCACTGCCAGGACGTTTGTTTTACCGCTAACCACAATTGGTATGGCCAATAAAATACCGACCAGGGCCTCGCCAGTAATCAAACCTGAAGCAAACAAAAGTCCGTTACGGCCGTAGCTTTCGGCGGTGTCTCCGGGTATGTTTTTTCTCCGGTGATAAACCTTAATGAGCTGATGGATTATACCGCCGGCAAATATAGGCACTTCCAGTTCGAAGGGCAGATATATCCCTATCGCAACAGCAAGAACCGGAGTGCGAAAAGAGCTTCCTCGCCACAGCAGGTACTCATCCAGTATTATCACCAGCACTGCTAAAACTGCTCCCAACAAAACGAATAGCCAAGGTAGTCCGCCCTCAAACACACCCTTGGCAACCGATGCCATTAAATTTGCCTGGACGGCTATAAGCGGATTCTCCTTTGCGGAGCTGTGACCGGCAAAACCATAGGCATTTAACAACAGAATTAGTATTGGTGCCATAACCAAAGCGGCAGAAACGGTTCCCACCATTTGCATAACCTGTTGCTTCCACGGTGTTGCCTGAACCAGATATCCTGTTTTCAGGTCCTGCATATTGTCGCCGGCAATTGCCGCGGCACAACAGACTACCGCCCCGATGATTATAGCGGCGGGCGGGCCGTTTTCCGCATCTTTTCCCATCAGTAATAAAAGCATAAGAGCCGAGACAAGAACAGTTGCTATTGTAACTCCGGATATGGGATTATTCGATGAGCCGACAATACCGGCCATATAACCGGCTACGGCGGAGAAAAGAAAACCAGTTGCGAGCATTATTATCGCCATAGGCAAAGATACCGATACCTGCTGCACAAATGCCTGATATACGAGATACAGCGGCACAACCGAGGCGACAATCAGAACCAGAATCCATTTCATAGGAATATCTTTCTCAGTTCTGGGGACAGAAACCGTTTCTTCTGTCATAGTGCGGTATGCCCGCAGCCCGCTTTTAATACCGCTGGTTAGGGATTTTCTGAGACTGATTATGGTCCACAGTCCACCTATAAGCATTCCGCCTACACCGATATATCGTGTCCGCTTCGACCAGATTCGCCACGAATATTCCATCGCATCAACATGTTGGCCAAGCATAGCTTTGATTTCAGCATTTTGTCTTTGGGCCTGCTCAATTTCTATTGCTGACATATCCTGGTCTATGGTTGCATATTCCAATGCAAAGACATTCCAGCCATCGGGATTATCAACCTCACTCTTGAGCTGGTAAACCGGCCATTTGTGTTGTATGGCTGTGACTGGGACAGCCACGAACCAGTTAGCCGCACCGCCGAGAAAGACAAGAATGGCGATGTTCAGTCCGACAATATAGCCGACCGAAAGAAGGGCCGGGCTAAGATTTGAACCGAAATATGCGATTGTCCCGCCTACGCCTTTTGCTACCTCGACGGTTTCCGTCCAGATTTTCAGTCCCGCCGCTCCCAGTTTGAATAATCCACCCACGATGCCTGCCTGCGCAATGTATTTGATACCTGAACCGTCCTTCTCGCCCGATTTCAACACCTCAGCCGTTGCAATTCCTTCGGGGAACTTCAGTCTGGCTTCCACAATCAAAGCTCGCCGAAGAGGAATAGTGAAAAGGACTCCTAATAGACCGCCAAAGCCAGCAATTACCGTCACCCATATAAAATCAAAATCGGACCAGTAATTCATAATCACCAGGGCAGGAAGAGTGAATATTACTCCTGCCGCCAGCGACTCCCCTGCCGATGCTGCTGTTTGAACGATGTTATTCTCCAGGATGTTGCTTCTCCGAAAGAGACGCAGAACACCCATAGACACAACCGCAGCAGGTATTGATGCAGAGACCGTCATACCTGCAAAAAGACCAAGATATGCATTTGCACCAGCTAAGACAACCGAAAGCACAACGCCCAAAATAACGGCTTTAATTGTAATTTCCGGCAGCGACTTTTGCTCAACATCCATATTACTTATCTTGTTGGGTTCCTGCCTTCATAATGGTGACATTTTTTGATTCGATTGCGATATTTCCTGTCATACTGCTATTTCACAAATTGTGCGATGAAGTATTTCGGTGTCAGGGGTTCACCCGTTGCCCGTTCAATCATTTCGTTGTAGTGATAGACCGCCGATGGCTGAAAGACCTTTTTCTTAAGAAATTCTCCTACCTTTTTCTGGCCAACATAGCTAACATCTGCGTCTGATTCGCGATTAAGAACATTGTGGACTAAATAATGATGCAACTGAGATGCAAATAATTCGCCGAGGACATAATTGTGATAATAACAGGGCGCTGTAGTGAAGTGGGTTTTTGCTGCCCAGTCGGGCTTATTACGACCGGACGGTTTTTTCACAAACTGGTATTTTTCGACCATTTGCCACCAGAGGGTATTCAGGTCCTGGTCGGGATTGGCGTAAAGCTGCTTTTCGAAGTTGAACATAACCATGTCCCAGCGCACAAAGATAATTTGCTTAAGCTGTGCATATTTGTAGCTTACCTTTTCGATTTCAGCCCGCTGCTCGTCAGAGAGCTGCAGCATTTGCTGCATCCATACGGGATTGCGGCTTAATCGGCCAAAAAACATAGCGATAGCTTCGGTGGTGAAAATGTGTGCCGGCTGTCTCAGCACATAAGGAACATTTTCGCCGTGATATTTATCATATACGCCGTGGCCCAATTCGTGGAGCATTGTTTCCATCCAGTATTCATTATTTTTGATATTGCACAGAACCCGCACGTCGCCTTCGCGGTCGATATCTATGCAGAAGCCATGGGGATTTTTGCCCTCGCGCTCGTAGAGGTCGCTGTTAGCTAATATGGAATCCACGGGTAGGCCGATGCCGGCGTAAAATTCTTTGGATAATTCTCTAACATCGTGGTTTTTGTAATAGATATCCAAATCAACGTCATATATCAGTGGTGTTTCCTGGAAAAACGGGTCGTGATAGTGCCAGGGCATAAGTTCAGAGACCTCGATACCGTATGTAGCAGCTAAAATCCGATCCAAATCGGCCTTTAGTTTTGCGAACGGCTCATTGGTCAATTCGTATAGCTCGTTGAAGATTTGGTCAAGCTCCTTGACATCCTGCTCGGCGGTAGTCAGAGAAAGAGTGTGATAATTATCAAAGCCGAGTTTTCTTGCGGCTTTGTTCCGCAGTTTAACCAGCTGAATCAAATCATTTGCGACTGCCTCCCCAACCTGCTTGCTTGCGAGCCAGGCCTGCTCTCTTTTGGCTGAATCCGTTTCGGTCTTCAAGATTTCCTTAATTTCGTTGTTGGTTACCTCCTTACCTTCAATTGTGCCGCGAAATGTAGTGTAGTTTTGTTCGATTTTTGTCCCGAGGTCAACCATCTCCTTGAGAAGCTCCAGCTCAATCTGGTTCTTTAGAAAGCCGTTATATAAGATGTCCAGCTGGCGGGCTAATAGCGGATTTTGTATCTGTCCCGATTCTTTCATATCCTTTAAGAAAGCAAAACCGCCCGGATTACTGTAAATCTTAAGGATTTCAAGCGTCAATTCGCTTACTTTGTTGTAATCCTCGCTTTCGCCGGTATTGGCTGCTTTCCAGTAAGCAAGATTCATCTGCTTCTCCATAGGTTTGGTTTTTTGCACGTGAGCCGTAATAAAACCTTCCAATTGTTTCTCCTTTGCATTATCTTTACAACCACAAACCCCAAAAAACAGCACAAGAATACTAACTGAAATCAATATACGTTTCATAGAAATTGCCTTTCTAAATAAAATTTAAAACACAGACTTCCCATCCAGCTTAATAAAACTTCTATAGTTTAAGAGCTTTGTTTGAAAATGCAAATGTATTATTTCCTGCAAATCAGAAGGACTTTTGTTCTGTTCTGGAGATAATCTCATCTTGGAGGTCTCTGCCCACATCTACAAAGTAGTCGCTGTAGCCGGCCACTCTCACAATCAGGTCCCGATATTGCTCGGGTTTTTTCTGTGCCTCTCGTAGTGTCTCTGCGTCAATAACATTGAATTGGACATGGTGGCCCTCGAGCTTAAAGTATGACCTAATTAGGTGGGCAAATTTGTCAATATCTTCGTCATCAGCCAATACCTGTGGACTGAATTTCATATTCAGCAGCGTCCCTCCCGTGCGTGAATGGTCGATTCTGGATGCCGACCTGATAACCGCGGTCGGGCCCTGGGTATCGCAGCCCTGGCTGGGTGAAATACCATCAGATACCGGTTCTCCGGCTTTCCTGCCGTTGGATAGAGCGCCGATTACCGAACCGAAATAGATATGAACCGTAGTTGGCAGGAGATTTACACGATACTTTCCGCCCTTGGTATTTGGCCGGCCATTCAGCAAATCGTAATATATGTTGAATACTTTTTCAGCGAGAGTATCTGCGTAATCGTCGTCATTTCCATACTTGGGCGTATGATATTGCAGGGTATGGTGCAGTTTTTCATATCCATCGAAATTTGCCTGCATCGCAGTCAGTAATTCATCCATTGTGAAATTGTTTTTATCGAAAACATTATATTTTACTGCTGTCAATGCGTCTGTCAGCGTCCCGATACCAACACCCTGAATATAGGTTGGATTGTATCTTGGCCCGCCGTTATGGTAATCCAGGCCGCGCGCTATACAGTCATCCATAAGAATCGACATAACCGGAGCAGGCATATAATTGGCAAAGAGTCGCTCGATAATATTGTTGCCTTTGATTTTAAAGTCAATAAAAAACTTAAGCTGCTCCCTGTAGGCATTCAACATTTGTTGAAACGAGGAAAATTCTCGAGCATCTCCGGTTTCAGGGCCAACCTGCTCGCCCGTGTTCGGGTCAATGCCGTTATTAAAGGCCAGTTCCAATATCTTGGGCCAGTTTATGTAACCGGTCAGCGTGCAGCTTTCTTTGCCGAAGGCGCTTACCGTAACACAGCCGCTTGGGCCGCCGCTGCGTGCATCTATAATATTTTTCCCGTCCTGGAGCATCTCTTTTATGATGACTTCGGTATTGAACAAGGATGGTTGACCGAAACCAGCTCGAATAACCTCGCAGCCACGTTTGAGAAAGCGCTCCGGATTTTTCTGGCTCAATTGAATACAGGCGCTCGGCTGGATCAGCCGCATCTGCTCAACTACGTCCAGCATCAGGTATGAAACATCATTGACGGCATCACTGCCATCGAGGGGTTTCACCCCGCCGATATTAATCAGCGCAAAGTCCGTATAGGTGCCGCTCTGTTCTTCGGTAATTCCAACTTTTGGGGGTGCGGGCTGATTATTGAACTTAATCCAGAAACACTGTAATAACTCCTCGGCTTGTTCGCGAGTCAATGTCCCTTCTTCAAGGCCCCGTTCATAAAATGGCAACAGGTGCTGGTCAAGCCGTCCCGGATTGAAGGAATCCCAGGTATTTAACTCCGTTATTACGGAGAGGTGGATGAACCAGTATGATTGTAATGCCTCCCTGAAATTGCGGGGGGCATTTGCCGGCACGTATGAGCAGACCTCGGCGATTTGTTCCAATTCGCCTCGACGAACTGGATCCGGTTCCTGCTGTGCCAGTTCCATCGCCTTATCGACATAACGCCTGGCAAAAGTGATGACAGCATCGGCACAAATATCCATAGCCCGATACTGCTGCTGTTTTTCATAGGCACGGGAGTCGTTGAAAAAATCGAGTTTTTTTCTACACTCCGCGATATCCTTCTTAAAGTCGAGCATACCTTTTCGGTATATTTTGTCATCGAGAATGGCGTGGCCGGGTGCACGCTGTTCCATAAACTCTGTAAACACCCCAGCATTGAATGCCTGATGCCATTTTTGCTCCATTGCGTTGAAGACCTTTTCCCGTATAGTTTTGCCCGACCAGAATGGTATGATTTTCTCCTCGTAAATTTTTCTGACGTCCTCGCTGACTATAAAGGATGTCTTCTCACGATTATTGAGAATCTCCAGGTCGTCTATGCTGTGGAGGCACAGCTCAGGGTATGTCGGTGTGGCTTTAGGAGCGGAACCGCGTTCACCCACGATTAGCTCGCCGTCATCGATAAAGATGGTCTTATTCTCCATAAGATACTTAAACGCCAGCGCCCTGCAGACGACAACCGATTCACGCAGAGGGATGTCGCTTTTGTAAAACTCAGTTATCAATTCAGCTCGTTCCGTGCAAATATACGGTTTGGTATCGACACTTTTTTTACGCAGTTTTGAGACTCTTTCATTCATATTTCTAACCACCAATTTTCACATCAATGCCGTATTTCTTAAACTCGTTTGCCGAGGCGTTTATTTTTTCTTTGTCCGGGACTTCGATCTGTACAAGCTTTATATCCGTAGTGAGTCTGGTTAATTTTTCCAGCCCGCCACGATTGTATGGCAGGATGTCTATCCTTATAACGCCCAACAGTGAGGCAATAAATTCACCCGTGGCTTCAATATTTTTCGGGTCATCGTTAAAGCCCGTGATTAACGGAATCCTGATTATAATGTCTTTGCCTGCTTCTGATAAGCGTTTGATATTGTCCAATATGAGATTATTTTTCACACCGGTAAAACGCAGGTGCATATCGCTATCCATATGCTTTATATCACAAAGAAACATATCCGCTTTTTCACTAATTGTGTTTACAACGTCCGGCTCTGCATAACAGCTTGTATCAACTGCTGTATGGATTCCTCGCTGTCTGCATTGATTCAGCAGCTCAATCAGAAACTCCGGCTGCATAAGCGGTTCTCCTCCGGAAAATGTGACCCCGCCACCGGACTGGTCGTAAAAAACAACATCTTTTTCAACTTCATTCATCACTTCGGAAACAGTCATAATCCTGCCGATTATCTCCCTCGCACCAGCCAAACAGGCATCTACGCATTCACCGCATAATCTGCACTTATCCTGTCGTGTAACAGGGCCATTCTCTGTCCACTCTATAGCTCCATTTTTGCATACTTCTACGCACTTGCCACATCTGATACAGCGACCTCTGCGTATGCCCAGTTCCGGCTGAGCTTTCCAGCTTTCGGGATTGTGACACCAAAGGCACCTTAGCGGGCAGCCCTTGAAAAAAACAGTTGTGCGTATACCCGGGCCATCATGTATGGCGTATTTCTTAATATCAAATATCAATCCCTTACTATCCTCGCAAGATTGCTTTTGCTGCATCATCGAAAGAGCCGAATTTGCACCCAATTTCTTTAGCTTCACTTTAGTCATTATATCCGCAAAGCGACTATTTTTCAATATTCCGTCATTTACTGTTTGATGTGTTGCCGAATTAAGTTAAAATACTGTGGTTTTTCTGCATTATAAGAAGGTGTTTTTGTCTTATATAAGAGAGTTTCATTATGGCAAAAGGCGAATACCTGAGAGCACCGGTCCCCACGAAGAAGATGCCTGCAGGTGTTCCGTATATCCTCACCAACGAAGCGACTGAGCGTTTTGCTTTCTACGGGATGACATCAATTTTAGTCATCTTTATGACAACGTATTTGCGCTCTCGGGATGGCTCGCTGGCGGTGATGGGTGAAATACGAGCAAGGGAGTACTTCCACTGGTTCAAAGCTGCGGTTTATTTTACGCCTCTTATTGGCGCTATTATTTCCGATATCTGGTTCGGCAAGTTCAGGACGATACTTTGGTTCAGTATCGTTTATTGTTTCGGTTTGCTGGCAATGGTATTGGATATTACACGTCTTGGAATTGCAACCGGCTTGATATTGATAGCAATTGGTTCAGGGCTAATAAAGCCGTGTGTTTCTGCAAACGTGGGGGACCAGTTCGGAAAAAGCAACGAACATCTGTTATCAAAGATTTATCACTGGTTCTATTTTTCGATTAATCTCGGTGCATGTGCTTCAATGTTCATTTGCCCCTGGTTACAGGACCGCTTTGGCCCGCGAATGGGTTTTGGTATTCCGGCAGCTTTTATGTTCCTGGCGACTATCGCCTTTTTGCTGGGCAAATGGAAATTCGTGCATATCAGGCCGGCGGGCACAACCCTGATAAAGGAGACATTTACCGGCGAGGGATTACGGATTATCGGCAAACTTTCTGTAATTTTTTTATTTGTTGCTATGTTCTGGGCCCTTTTCGACCAGTCGCAGTCTGCCTGGGTGCTGCAGGCGAGAAATATGAATCTTCATTGGCTGGGATTTACCTGGCTTCCTGAATGGCCTCAGTCGATAAATCCTTTTTTAATTTTGGTTATGATTCCTTTGTTTACCTATTGTTTTTATCCGGCAATAAACAGAATATTTCCATTAACACCGCTCCGTAAAATCGGAATCGGTATGTTTATGGGGGCGGTGTGCTTTATTGTGCCTACCTTGATAGAAGCAAGAATTACAGCCGGCGGCAAACCCAGCATCGGCTGGCAGTTCGTTGCCTATCTGCTGCTCACCGCTGCGGAGATAATAATTTCAATAACAGGTCTGGAGTTTTCCTATACGCAGGCGCCGAAGAAAATGAAGTCTTTTATTATGGCAATATACCTCCTGTCGATATCTCTTGGAAACGCCTTCGTTGCTGTGGTCAATAGTTTTATCGAAAACGAGGATGGTACCAGTAAGCTTCCCGGTGCATACTATTACTTGTTTTTCACAATAGCGATGTTTATAACAGCGGTTTTATTCATACCCGTGGCCAAACGGTATCGAGGCAAAAGTTACATTCAGGACGAGTCGCCTGCGGAAACATCAGAATGATTTGCCCCGGTATCATTATCATCAGGCAGGCTCTCGGGCTCGGCATTTTCAACTGAATCATTGTTTGTTTTCTGCAAAAGTGAGCCAATTACTTTTTCCGCGGTGTAGTCACTGTCTTCAGATGCCACGAAACTATTTACCAAATCACACCACCAGCAGATATATGATATATTTGCCTGTTGAGACTGGCTGCTCAGACCAATTTCCTTTAGGCACTTGTTTTCAGAAATTGGCGTAACACAGATTAAAAAAGCTGCGAAGCTAAAAACCAAAAAACCGGCCAGAAAGCCCAGCAAGCCGGCAAAGACAACATCAAATATTCTCGGAAATGGAACATTAAACTGGCCTGTTATAAGTGTGTATGAAATGCCGAACAGGATGAAAAAAGCACCTGCAGCGATGACTATCAAGGTCAGTGCTGTGCTATATGGGATTTCATCAGCCGCCGGGATAAACTCAGCAATTACCGGTGTAAGGAAAACTGCCATATAGATTGCAATTACGATATTAAACAGCAGCGCCCAGGTATCGTAAAAGCCCAGTTTAACAGCAAACCAGGCAAAAAGTCCCCCACCTAATATGGCCAGCCAGAATACCATAAAATCTATCCTACAACTCGTTTTAACTCATTTAGAGACGTTATACCGGCAATCACTTTTCTCAATCCCTCTTTCTTGAGATTAGACATATCTTTTCTGACGCCTTCATTTCTCAATTGTGCTATCAACGCCTTGTTTTCAGCGATATCAATCTTAAGTTTAGGGGTCACGACCAGCGGGTCGCAAATAGCAATTCTTCCAAAGTATCCTGTTTGGCTGCAACGTTTACAGCCCACTGGCTCGTACATATTTTCATAATTTATTCCTTTTGCCTGGAATTCCCGGATGAGACTCTCTGATAATTGAGCAGGTCTTTTGCAGTTTTTGCATAGCCGCCGGAGCAATCTCTGAGAAATAAGAAGACTAAGTCCCGAAGATAACAGAAGAGGAGATACGCCCAAATCCAGCAGTCTTACCAGGGCGGTTGCATTGCTGTCGCAGTGTATAGTTGCCAGGACGAGATGGCCTGTCTGTGCGGACCGCAGGGCAATCTCGGCGGTTTCCTCGTCACGTATCTCGCCGACACAAATAACATCGGGATCCTGTCTCAGAATACTGCGTAGTGCTTTTGCAAAAGTAATGTCGGCCTTGGGATTAATTTCAATCTGACTCGATTCGGGTAACACTGCCTCAATAGGGTCTTCCACCGTTATTACATTGCGAGTATAGCGGTCGATTTGATTCAGCATCCCATACATTGTCGTTGTTTTTCCGCTGCCCGTAGGGCCGCAAACAAGTATCATTCCGGATGGTTTATTTAGTGCGGCTTCGATGATTGCATACTGGCTTTTAGTGATGCCGATGTCGGTGATTCTAAACCTGCCGGCATTTTGATTAAGCACCCGAATCGATAGTTTCTCACCGTTAACTACACCTGCACTTGCGACCCTGAACGAAGTGGTTGACTCACCCCTTTTTGCGATGAAAGCGCCATCCTGAGGCCTCCTTCTTTCGGAGATGTCCATACCCGAGACGGCCTTTATACTATTTACGACTGCCTTACAGGTATCTGACTTTAGCTGCTTTACTGTTCTCAGTATCCCATCTACCCGGTATCTTATTGTGAATAACGACTCATCTTTGGGGTCGATAAGAATATCGCTTGCGCGATTGTCGAGGGCATCAGCTATAATCTTTTCAGTCAGGTCAAGAATGTGGCTCTCCTGCCGCTTGTTACTATGGCCATAAATCTCTTTTAACTCGTGCCCCGATGAATCAAGCAGTTTTATGGATGGTTCATCTTTGACGGTTTCGGAACGCAGGGAGCGTATATTAGAGATGGTTTTTCTTATCTGTTCCTTGAAAAGTTCAAAAAAAGAATCGCTGCTTGTGGATGACTTTTTTGCCGTATCTATTATTAATAGAACAAGTAAAAACACCGGGCCTGTGAAAAGGGTGATAATATAGGCAATTGATTTATATCTTTTTGGCACCAAGGCGCTGAACTGAGTGCGCTGGACGAAATACAGACAAAGATATATCCATACGATAAGTAAAATAAGCTTAACAGGATTAAAAGGAAGTGTTGTTAATAATAGACAGGGTGAACTTACTGTAACACATTGACTAAATACGAATACTTGCATATGTGTTCCAAAACATCAAATAAAGTATTATAGTACCCGCTCTCAGTATAATAACATATCCTGCTGGGTTTGACAAGCTAAAAGATATGGAAAATGCGGGCTCGAATCCAGATTTCCAAATATGGCTGGAAATTGATCTAAAGGTCTTCAAGCTCGGCTAAAGAGTCGTCAGAATCATCAAACTCAAGGTCAGCGAAGCTGTCGCTATCTTGGGCGTTTTTTTTAGCCGGCTCCTCCTGCCTATGTGGCTTCCGAACAGAATGGTCGGGAGGGATAATCTCCTCCGGCTGGCCGTTAATCTGCAATAAGAATGTTAAGGGGCCTATTTTAAGGTAATCACCGGGCTTAACAGTTGTGTCATTGATACGCTTTCCGTTAATGAAGGTGCCGTTATGCGAGTTAAGGTCGCGAATTTTCAAAGCACCGTTGTCGTAATGAAGTTTGCAGTGCCTTCTTGAAACAGACGGAAGCGGTATTTGCAGGTCGCAATCATGTCGTCTGCCGATAACCGTAACATTGTCCGGCAGAGAAAAGGCCTTCTGCTCACCATTATTTTTGAACAAAACAAGATTTACGTCCATTTTATTTTATTCTAAATTAACAAATTATCTCCTACGACTATATTTATTATACCAAAAAAAACAGCTTATGGCAATAAGTAACACAGGTACTACATAATGTGGAAAAAGGCGGCACTTTCGGCTGACGTTACATAACTTCATATTAAATAAAAAGTTATGAAGGCTAAGGATGCTGGGCCATTTGACGTGTTATACGACATATTGCTGTGTTATTCGGCAAATAATGTTTTTCATCGCTATTGTTATAGTAGCGTACTTGACAATTTTATCTAATTCGTTATATTCACATTTTGATAGAAAAGTTGTTGATGTTGGAAAAGTTTATGGCGAAAGTAATACTCCCTGACGGCAGCAAACTGGAAGTTGCCTACGGCATAACGGTAAAACAATTAGCAGAACAAATAGGAGCGGGACTTGCAAAGGCGGCGTTAGCTGCAAAGATAAACGGTCAATTGGTGGATTTATCTGCACCTATAAAAGGTGATTGCTCGGTCCAAATCGTTACTGCGAGGGATGAAGAAGGTCTTGAAGTTATGCGGCATAGCTGCGCGCACATAATGGCTGAGGCGATATGCACCATTTGGCCGGATGCAAAGCTGGTTTATGGTCCTACCGTTGAAGATGGATTTTACTATGACATCGACCTTGATGAACCGATTAGGCCGTCAGATTTCGAGCAAATTGAACAAAAAATGCAGGAGATTACCAAGGCTGATGTGCCCTTTGTTCGTAAAGAAATGACAAGAGCCGAGGCATTGAATAAACTGGCTGGGGATAAGTACAAAATCGACAATATTGAACACGCAGACAGTGATGTTATCAGTTTTTATTCGCATGGTGGTGGTTTCGAGGACTTGTGCCGAGGACCACATATACCCAGTACCGGCAAGGCAGGCAGCTTTAAGATAATGTCCGTTGCCGGAGCTTACTGGCATGGCGACCCTACTCAAAAAATGCTGCAGAGGGTCTATGGCACCTGCTGGCCCAGCCGCAAAGAGCTTGATGATTACCTGCGGAGACTGGAAGAGGCAAAAAGACGCGACCACCGTGTATTAGGCAAACAATTGGATTTATTCAGCTTCAACGAGGCCGGACCCGGATTTGCCTTTGTTCACCCCAAAGGAATGATTATCTGGAACGCCATCGTTGACTTCTGGCGCAGCGTTCACGATAAATACGGCTATGATGAAATACGAACACCTATTATACTTAACGAGGCACTTTGGCACAGAAGCGGCCATTGGGAAAATTACAAAGAGAATATGTACTTTACCAAGTTCGATAATACCGGCTATGCGATAAAGCCGATGAATTGTCCCGGCGGATGCCTGGTTTATAAAACACGGCAGCATTCGTATCGTGAATTTCCGATGCGTGTTGCCGAGCTCGGCCTTGTGCATCGACACGAGGCAAGTGGTGTTATGCACGGATTGTTTAGGGTAAGGCAATTCACTCAGGACGATGCCCATATTTTCTGCATTCCTGAACAGATTGAATCCGAAATAATAGGGGTAATTGAGCTTACATTCGAGATATACAGGGCATTCGGATTTGAGGATTTCCACATCGAGCTTTCGACAAAACCTGTGAAACATATAGGTTCGGATGAGATTTGGGAAACAGCCACAAATGCCCTCAAAGATGCGCTGAGGCACAAAGGCATTGAATACAAAATCAATGAAGGTGATGGCGCATTTTACGGGCCGAAGATAGATTTCCATATAAAAGATTGCCTGAAAAGGTCTTGGCAGTTAGGCACAATTCAATTGGATTTTTCAATGCCGGAGCGTTTTGAGTTAGTCTATACCGACAAAGACAACACCGAGAAAACGCCGGTTATGATTCACAGAGCCGTTCTGGGTTCTTTCGAACGCTTTATCGGCATTCTCATAGAACACTATGGCGGCAACCTCCCTCTCTGGCTTTCGCCGGAGCAGGCAAGAATTTTGCCTATAAGTGAGAAAAGCAATGATTATGCTGCGGTAGTGCAGAACAAATTAAAAGATGCAAAATTACGCTGTAGCTGCGACTTCTCAAATGAAAAAATAAATGCCAAAATTGCCAAAGCCCATAGTGAAAAGCTACCCTATATGTTGGTAACCGGCCCCAAAGAGGCACAGGAAAATACTATTAATGTAAGAATTAGTGGGATAAAAGAGAATAAATCGCTCGAAATTGAAGAATTTATTAAAATTGCAAAACGCAAAATTGTCGATAAAGAGTTAGATTTGGCGTTTTAGGGATATGGTAACCGGTGAGCGGAAACCGGTTGTAATCAATTAGAAAGGCAAGGTGGTGCACAATCGGTCAAAAAGGATTAAGAATAAATGAAAGGATTCGAGTCAGCAAAGTACGGCTAATCGACGAATCCAACAATCAGGTAGGTATCGTTAATACACACGAGGCAATTGCGAGAGCACAGGAGGCCGGTTTAGACCTTGTGGAAGTTGCCCCCACAAATTCTCCTCCAGTTTGCCGAATAATGGATTACGGCAAATGGCTGTATCAGCAAAATCGCCGAATTCGCAATGCCCATAAAAAACATTCACATCATTCTGGAACCCTTAAGGAAATCAGACTTCGCCTTGAGACGGACAAACACGACCTAGAGATAAAGCTGAATCACGCACGCGAGTTTCTGGGAAAAGGCCATAAGGTGCAGTTTACAATGTTATTCCGCGGGCGTCAGATGCTGCACCAGGACCAGGGTTACAAGGTATTTGAACAAATTGCTCAATCTCTGGAAGAATTGGCAAAGGTCGAACAAACCAGCAGGATGTCCGGAAGGCGTATGACTGTTTTATTTGTCCCTAAATAATCCTTTAATAGAACATTTCGCCCTGATATCCTGTCCTTGTTTGCAAATGCAGGTTTGCGGGTGTATTAAAGACTATATCCATCCTGAGAGATATTCTGTATTGATAAAAAAGCAAGCTAAATACGAAAACGCTCTGTAGAAAAAACCATAGGTCATTTCTACCAAAGCATCCCGTAGGGATGCGTAGCGGAGAAACCTATTCAAAAACAGATTTCTCAACTCGCCAACGGGTCGCCCGAAATGACGATTTACTGTGTTTTCTATAAAGCAATATGAAAAAACAAATTCTTAAAATCGTAGCTGCACTTACCTTATTTAACTGCCCGGCAGCTTTAGCCGCTGAATCGATATCGATTGTTGTTGATACATCGGCCACTGCGAGAGTGCAATTCGGCATCGAAAGACTCATTAAGACCCTCAACAGTATAGATATTAAGACCGCTATGGTTACGGATTCTCATACTCCTCGACAACGTCCTTTGATAGCTGTTGGAAATATTAAAAGCAGAATTCTCCGTAAATTTATTAAATCAAAAGCCATTTCCTTTGGAAAAAATTCTTTAGGCCCCGAAGGATTTATCCTGAAACGAAGTAAGCAGGATATTATCGTTATAGCTGGTGCGGATGACTCCGGAACAATGTATGGCTGTCTTGAACTGGCGAACCGCATACGTAAACTTCGGAAAATCCCCGATAGTCTTGACGTAACCGATTCCCCGGTTTTTCGTTTGCGGGGTCCCTGTATAGGTATGCAAAAGACATATATACTGCCGGGCTGGGGGACATATAATTACCCCTACACACCGGAACTCTTTCCCTTTTTTTATGATAAGCAGCAATGGCTGGGATTTCTTGACCTGCTGGCTGAAAACAGAATGAATACACTCTATCTCTGGAACGGCCATCCGTTTTCCTCGCTGGTTATGGTTAAAGACTATCCGGATGCCATCGATGTTCCCGAAGAGGTCTTTCGCAGAAATCAGGAAATCTTCCGGTTTCTGACTACCGAAGCGGATATGCGTGGTATCTGGGTCATTCAAATGTTTTATAACATCCATTTTTCCAAAGCATTGGCTCAGAAATACGGCGTTCAAACCCATCATTCCAAACCAACCGAATTAAATTCCGATTATACCAGAAAATCAATCGCCGAATTTGTTAAAAGTTACTCAAATGTCGGCCTGCTCGTGTGCCTTGGTGAAGCGCTGTCCGGCGAAGACAATAAGAAATACTGGCTGACAAGAGTAATCATCCCAGGCGTTCGGGACGGAATGAAATCCTTGAAGTTGAAGGAGGAGCCTCCAATCATTATCCGTGAGCACACTACGGACGAAAGAGCGCGGGAAATTATTGGAGCAGGGCTGAAAAAATATAAAAATCTCTATACGATGATGAAATATAACGGCGAGTCCTTGACAACCTGTCAACCCCGCGGTCCCTGGGCGGAATTAAATCGGCAGTTAAGCTCGATTACCTCGCAGCACGTCTCTAATATTCATATTTTAGCCAACCTGGAGCCGTTCCGTTATGGGGCTACGCGTTTCATTCAAAAATGTGCCCGGGCAGCCCGTGACATTCATCACGCCAACGGGATTCACCTTTATCCTCTTGCCTACTGGGATTGGCCGATAAGCCCGGATACGTCTGATATCAAACAATATGAACGCGACTGGATATGGTTTGCCGCCTGGGCACGCTATGCCTGGAATCCCGACAGAGACGTCGAAAAGGAAAACGCCTACTGGACTGAGCGCCTTGCCGAATTCTATGGCTCCGAAAAAGCAGCGGCTTATATTCTGGAGGCATATAACCAGGCGGGCCTGTGCGCTCCAAAAATCCTGCGCCGTTTCGGCATTACCAACGGCAATCGTCAGACCATTTCGTTAGGTATGACTCTCGAACAGCTTGTCCGCCCGAAACAGTTCCGACTATGGCCGCGACTAGTTGATTCGGATGGACCATCCGGCGAGCGATTGGAGGAGTACGTCGAAAAGGAATGGAAAGGCCGGCCACATACCGGTGAAACACCTATAATTGTCATTGAGGATATTCTTAAACATTCAGCCGCTGCCGTTGACGCAATTAATCGGGCGCAGAATTACGTCAAGAAAAATCAGGATGAGTTTGAACGACTAAAGAATGATATACTCTGTATTCGGGCTATGTCAAAATGCTATGCGGCAAAAGCCGGGGCCGCTCTGCATGTTTTACGCTATCAGTATGATTGCGATGCAGCGAAACTTCAGAAGGCGCTTCCCCTGCTGCAGGATAGTCTGCAATCGTATCGATTGCTTACCGAACTAACGAAGGGCCACTATAGGTATGCCAACAGTTTACAGACGTCCGTCCGCAAGATTCCATACAGTGGTGCAAATGGCAAGTATAAACACTGGGCCGAATGTCTGCCGCTATATGAGCAGGAACTTGTTAAATTCAGGAATAAGATTGACGGACTGAAGAATAATCAATCAATAGATATAAATGATTTTAATCACAGACTGGATTGGCTTTTCGAATAATTTCATTCTTTATGTTTGTCTTTGAATATAAAGAGAATCGGAGAGGGCGGGATTCCAGGCTTCGCCTTAGAACCCAAATTTGCCCTAAGGCAAATTTCCATAGGGGCTCTGCCCCTCTGGCGTACCCTTCGACTTCGCTCAGGGTCCTGTCACCCCGACAACCTGGGGAAATTCTTTCCCAAGACCCCTTTAGGGTTCGAATCCTCGACCGCTATTTTGCTTTTGCAAAGTGACGGAGCGGAAGGTTCACTCAAAAAACATTTCCTTCAATCTTCGACGTCCGGTTGTAGATTTATAAAACTTTTCTTTCTGCCGATCCTCGCTTAATGTTTCAAACGATTCAGTATGAATTATTTTATAAGGACGGTATGGCCGCGACGACTTGATTTTCCCGCTATTGTGGTCTATTAAACGTTTTTCAACGTCGTCCGCAACTCCGGTATATGTCCTTGTTTTAGCTTCGTTAATGAGAATATAAAGGTAATGCATGGTCTATCTTGATGGCGGATCCGCCTCATCCGCCAAGCAACGCTTGGCGAGATGGGCGAGATCTCGCCATTTTTTGCAAAGCAAAAAATGGCGGAGAGGGCGGGATTCGAACCCGCGCAGCGGGTTTATACCCACTGGACGGTTTAGCAAACCGTTGCCTTCAGCCACTCGGCCACCTCTCCAAGTCAAAACTTATTGGTAATCTACACCTTGAAACCTAAAATTGCAAGAAGATAAGGCTAAATAATATTGACGCTGCAAAGCTTTTCGACATCTCTCTCCACAATCTCAGCAATGATTTGCTCCTGCTCATATTTATCACGTCTCGACTTTTCTTTATCAAAACCAATTAACGCAACTTCACGCTCGTAGTTTGGAGCATTAGACTTTGTGCCAGGAGCTTTTCTTTTTATCGAGGTGGTTTTTCGCTGCTCAGCCAGGATTTCTTCTGTCAGGTCAAATTTTGGCACTTCATTGGTGTGCTGGTTTGCGTTTGTCTGATTAGAGTAATTGTTTGTTTCTGAATTGTTTTTTTGACTTCCGAGTATTATATCCATAGCACGTAATATATGCTTTTTATTGTTCTTCGTATTGGAATTATCTTTATCATTGTTATCAGCTTTATTCACTATCGTAACCTCCTATTACGAGCTCTTATTTTCGAGAAAAGTCTCCAAAATCTCTGCGGCTGCGATTGCATCTATACGCTTCTTTATTTTTCCCCCTCTGGCAAGCTCTACAGATGCCATCTTTTCCGCGGCGCCGAAACTGCTCAATCGTTCATCCTGATAGTGAATGGGAATCTCAAGATGCTTCTTTAAACGCTCGGCAAATTTTCGGACATGCTTGGCTTGATTGCCTTCGGAGTTATCCATATTCAAAGGCAGTCCAAGCACAACGGCCTCGACATTTTCTTTTATCACTATATCCGCAATCTTCTTTGGCAGTTCCTTTTGACCCTCAATCACGATAAGCGGTGAAACAATGGTTTCTGACGAATCACAAATTGCCAATCCTGTGTATTTGGTTCCATAGTCTATTGCCAGATACCTCATTTTTCTGGTGCCTTTATTGTATTTACCATTCTATTATAGAAACTTTTCACGGCCATGCTGGTTTATCAATTCGAGCAGCTCCTTTATTTTGTCGGTCTGGCTGATGTGACATACTAATGTGGCATCGGGGCTGTGAGCTATGATTATGTTCTCCAGGCCGACCGCAGCAATCATATGGCCCGTTTCTTCCGTCACAAGAATTGAATTTTTACAGTCGAGCACCTCACTTGTGTCAGCCACGACAATATTATTGTTCTTATCAGAGCTGATTATATCTGCAAGTGCTGCAAAGGAGCCCATATCAAGCCAGTGACAATCAAGTTGTATTACGAAAACATTACTGGCCTTTTCCATAATAGCAAAATCGATGCTTATTTTCGGTAATTTGACGAATTGCTCTTTTAGTATTTGCTGCTGGTCGGGGCCGGCCCAGGCGGCCTTGATTTGCCGCAATGGCTCGGTTGCCTGCGGCAAAAACCTGTCTAAATTATTCAGAATGGTCTTGGCCTTCCAGGCGAACATCCCCGAATTCCATAAATACTGGCTGCTGGAGAGATATTCTTTTGCAGTTTTCTTATCTGGTTTTTCCCTGAAGGATTCCACGGAATATATTGTATTCTCGCAATCAGGATATTTTTGAGCGTTTGCAAATTTAACATAGCCAAGCTGAGTGCTTGGGAAGGTCGGCTTAATTCCAAAAGTAATCATACTATCCGGATTACTGTTGATAAAGACAAGAGCATCTTTGAGGGCCTTCTGTAAAACGTCAGGCGGCTCTATAAGTTGGTCGGCTGTAACGACAGCCATTGTTGCATCGGTGTCATATTTGTTCAGGATTGTTGCTGCCAGTCCGATGGCGCCGGCAGTATCACGGACAGCCGGTTCTGCAATGACATTATCATAGGGAAGCTCTGTCAGATTTTCGCGAACCAAATCTGCATAGCCGGCGTTGGTGAGGGTAAGTATGTTTCTTACATCAAATATCGGGCAGAGCCGCTCAAAACAGCGACGTAGAAGCGTCTGGCCATCAAGAAGCTTTAAGACCTGTTTGGGGCGTTTTTGCCGGCTCAATGGCCACAATCTTTTCCCCGTCCCCCCTGCCATTATCACTGCGTAATCCATTGCCGAACCCTTTAATCTGTCAAAGAATTATACTTAAAAAGTGTATCAAACAAGAAACTCATTGTCAACTCCGGTCAGGGCCTGGATTTGCCGTGCTAATTCTTTATATTCTTCGCCAGATTTACCCATAAGAGCGAAAGTAGCTTCCTTGCCAAGTTCAACAGCCGGCTGGTCGTAGGGATTGATGCCAAATAATGCGCCGGCCAGAGAGGTCGTTACTTCGTATAGATAAATAAATTGACCGACAGTATAGGCATTAACTTCGGGAAAGACGACCGTAAGGCAGGGACGTTTGCTCTCTAAAAGTGCATACTCAGTTGCCGTTTTTTCAGTATTAAGCAGGGTACTCAAATTTTTACCGGCTAAGAATTCCAGTTCAGAGGCATAATCAGGTGCAGGGCCAATCTTAATGTCTCTATCGAAGTTTTCGACCTGAAGGAAGGTGAACAGTTTGTCATTGGGTCCTTCACGGTATAATTGTATCTGGCTGTGCTGGTCGGTTGCTCCGAGCGCTTTTATGGGTGTTGGGCCGATGTGAACTTCACTGTCATCCAAAGCATAGGTTTTTCCGAGACTTTCCGCCCAGAGCTGGCGATACCAGTCGGCTAAATCCTTGAGATGATAGCTGTATGGCATCATTACGGAGATTTTTTTGCCGTGATTATAAAAATAGTAATTTATAGCGGCGTTGATTGCTGCCGGATTTTTATAAAAATCTTCACAGCTTACTCTTTTATCCATATCACGAGCGCCAGCCAAAAGAGCGTCAATATCTATGCCGCACATTGCGGCACTAAATAATCCAACATCGCTTAAGACACTAAACCTGCCGCCGACATCTTCGGGCACAACAAGCTTTCTAAAACCTACTTCATTACTAATACTGCGAAGAATTCCCTCTTTTGCGCTGGTGGTTACGATGACTCGATTTTGCAGGCCTTCGGGGCTGAGCTTGTCGAGGAGCAGTTTACGAACAATCATAAATTGAGATGCCGTCTCCACGGTTCGTCCAGACTTGCTGATGATGTTAAAGATTGTTTTATCGAGCTTGTCATCGACCCAATCCAAAAATGAGCCAAACTGTACAGGGTCAACGTTGTCGAAGACAAATAGACGCGGCCCCCGCCGCTGGGCATTGTCAAGGTTGTACATATAAGGATTTAGCGCAGTTTGAAGGGCAATATTACCCAGAGCCGAACCACCAATGCCAAGAACAACGAGGTTTTCACAGTCGTCTTTTACCTTTGCAACAAGGTCTTTGACTCTCTTGGGATTTTCTTTGCTATAAGGCAGGTCTCTATATGGTGTTTTACCAGCTTTTCTTTCCTTATTCAACTGAATGATCGATGACGGTGTTTTTTCGGCAAGCTCTGTGAAATCTTCTTTGGTTATACCGTGTTCATCACCGATTATCTCAGCGGTAACATTTTTATAATAGAGTTTTATATTACATTTCGACACTTTGATATTTCCTTTGTTAAATATAGCTCGTTAAAGATTCACTTTTGAAAGTTTGGCATATTTTAGCATAAGTGATTTTGTCTGTCCCGTATTAAATTGGACTACAACTACGCTGTTTTCACCCATATCAATGAAATCTTTGACTCTGCCGAGACCGAATGTGTCGTGCCTGACCAGGTCTCCCGTTTCAAAATTTGCAATATTCTCACCCAAATCATCGTAGTCATCATCCTGTTCTTTTTGGCTGGATTCCTCGAATTCAATCTCAAGCTCGAAGAGAAACTGCGAAGGTATGGTTCGCAATAACTGCCCGCGTATTGTTCGGTATCGTGCATAGCTTATATATAAGCCGGATTTGGCACGGGTTATCCCGACAAAAAGCAGCCGGCGTTCTTCTTCGAATTCCTCGTCATCTTCATCTGAGTTACTTCTTTCGTGCGGCAGCAGTCCCTGCTCGACACCAACGATAAAGACATTTTCAAATTCAAGCCCTTTTGCAGCATGCAGAGTCATAAGAGCAACTTTGTCGCTGGTGCTGTCATACGCATCGGCATCACTAAAAAGGGCTGTTTGTTGCAGATAATCAATGAGTGACGGATTCTCAGTTTGCTGGTCATACAAAGCAGCAGCATTGATAAGCTCATTTACATTATCTATGGCATTTTGTCCGTCAGAACCGGATTCTCGGAGTGACTTCTGCAAACCGGATTCTATAAAGACGCGCTCGACAAGCGGAGCAACCTTGTCTTCGGCATCTTTTGTGAATCCCTCAATTACCTTGACAAAAACGGCAATTTTTGCCTTTGCGCTACTGGAAAGAGACTCTATATGTGATGATTTTTTCAATGCCTCGAAAAAACTTAAATTATGCAAGGCGGCATAAGCAAGGATTCTGTCGATTGTGGTTTTTCCGATACCGCGTGCAGGTGTGTTGATAATACGCAATAATGCGATTTCATCATCCTGGTTGACAAGAACTTTCAAATATGCAATCAGGTCGCGAATCTCCTTTCTTCTGTAAAATTCGACACCCCGAATAATCTGATAAGGTATTTTACTGTGGATAAACGCCTCTTCGAGCGAGCGGCTTTGAGCATTAACGCGATAAAATACGGCTATGTCGTGTAAAGACACACCTTTGCCTGACAGTTCTTTGACCCGGCGTGCTACGGCCTGTGCTTCTTCAGCTTCGGCTTCGAAGACATTTATAACGGCATCTTTACCGGCCTGCTTTGTGGGGACAAGTCTTTTTTCTTTTCGATTCTGGTTATGAACTATCAAATTATCAGCTATCGTGAGGATATTGGGTGTGCTTCGAAAGTTTTCCTCGAGTTTTACGACTACAGCGTTGGGCCAGTCTCTCTCAAAGTTTATTATGTTGCGTATATCAGCACCTCGCCAGCGGTAAATCGACTGGTCAGGGTCACCGGTAGCGCAGATGTTATTGTGCTGTGAAACAAGTGCTTTGGCAATTGCATACTGCGCGCGGTTGGTGTCCTGGTATTCGTCAATTAAAAGAAACTTGAAACGATTTGACAATTCGCTGCAAACATCAGGGCAATCCCGAAGCAAAAAAGCGGCCTTCATCAACAGGTCATCGAAATCCAGGGCGTTATTCTCATCCAGGATACCTTGATATCTCTCATATATCTTGGCCAATGTCTCGGTAAAGTAATCATCCGCAATTGCTTTGAACTTTTCAACATCTATCAAATTGTTTTTCAGACGAGAGGAAATTGCATCAAGTATCCGGGCAGGCGAAAAGTTTGTGGTGTCAAGCTCACAATCCTTAACGGCCTGTCTTATACACTTGGCCTGGTCGGCCTCGTCATAGATACTAAAGTTGGGATTTATCTTTGCCTCATCAGCATACTGACGGAGGATTCTGACGCATAAAGAGTGAAAAGTGCTGATGTGCGCTCCTGCTGAAGCGCCAAGACCTATTGCTCTTTGGCGCATCTCGTCAGCGGCTTTATTAGTGAAGGTTATTGCGCAAATATTATGCGGCTGGATGCCTGAATCGATTAGAGCCGCAATTCGATATGCAATTACGCGGGTTTTACCGCTGCCCGGGCCGGCAAGTACGAGTAATGGGCCCTCGATATGAAAAACGGCTTGTCTCTGAGAAGCGGTTAATTGTTGCCGGATTGTATTTTGCATAGCTCATACCCGATAGTTGCGCTGTCATTTTGTTTGTTCTGACTGCTTAATCAATTGTTCTTCCTGTTTTTCCAATAATTCCGCAAGCTCGGGCTTTTCGATCTTTATCCGTCCGATGAGATTTCGTCCCAGGTTAGGCGGATACTGTCGGTCGTTAAGAAAGTCCATAAGTGCAAAGTATCTTAATAATGGAAACTCCGGCAGGTCAATCCTGTTTTCATCCTTATACATTGACTGGTAATATTTATGAATTTCCATCGCCATACTTTCCAGACCGGCTGCCTCGTCGTCGTCGCGCATAGCATATCTAAAATAACTTTCCATCAGCATCATCTCTATCATTTCCATCGCATCGGTTATAACAATGTCTTTAAGCTCCTCATGGAGACGATTCCTGACATAAACAACAAGAGGAACATCGAACTCCGGCAGGGGATACCGCGTTTTTAATTCGTTATAGACTTGTTGTGCGTAGCCCCTATGGCCTGACTGATAGAAGGAAAACAGGGCATTTTTGAGCATATTACGATGGCCGTTCTGAAGTGATTCATAGGTGCCCTTTCTTTCCAGCTTCTTATATTTTTCAAGAACTGCAAGCACCGTTTCGTTATATGATTTGAACATCCTCAAATCGGGCCGTAAAAACACTTCCTTAATAAGTATTGTTGACTGCTGTGAAGAAGAATCCTGAGATAACTGAACCGGAACATCGTACACGAATATCTTCCCGTTGCGGAACAAATCCTGCAGACAATGCCCGACAATACGGTCGGTGTTAACTTCTTTCGCCTCAATTTCCCTGGATTTGTCACCGGAGACCGCCTGCAAACCTTTGACGGCCCAGTACATAGCGTGACAATCGGGATGACGCCAGTCCAGGGGCAAATGCTTATTTGGGTCGTCCCAGTCAATGGGGCCATACATCTTATTCAGCTCTACCATAAATCGCGGCTCAAGTTTCCACGTATTGCGGAGCTGGTATGCCTTGGCGAAAATATCGAATTTTTCAAGGGCCTCTGTGCCCCTGTAATCATCTATCACCCTGCCCGAATTAGGGTCATACCTGCCGGCATTCTGCCTTAAAGACAGATAGTTACTTACAAACATACTGTAATCAGAATCAGAGAAAGCTTTGTCGGACGATTTTAGAGCACTGATTAGCATTTCTACATTCGGGTCTGCTATAATTTCCTCCCATCTCACTGGCGCCTTCGAAAGGGCATCGAAATAATCGTCATCTGCAGGGCCAAGCAATGGCTCCATTGCCATAGCTAATTGCAGCTTGTAATATTTGTGAGCATCATCAGACACGCCACCTATCTTATGTTGAAATATTCTTGCAAGTTCACGGTATAGCTCAATGCTTTTCGGATTTAGCGGTATTCCCTGGTCCCTGAGCAATTCATATCCGTTTTTGACCCAGCGCCATCGCTGGTCCGGCTGCGTCGCCGGTATGGCAACGGATATGTTATAAGCCATATTCCACGCCTGGAACTCCCAAACCGATGCAAATCGTGGCTGCAGGGTCGTTATCCAGTCTGCAAGCTGTTTTGCATCAAAGAAATTCCCCTGCTCTTTTAACTTATCCGCCCGCATCCACAAAGCATCTACTAACAGACCGCGAAAAGCACCTGTCGCTACCGTTGCAAACGCCAGTGAAGGAGGAATATTTTCAGGCCTGTCGATTATTAAATCCATATCCTGACGCTGCCGATTTATGGAATCAAGCTGCATCCCGGCGCCAATCATCAGACCGGCCGCGATAATAATGCAGACAGACAAGATTATTATGTCACGTAAAAGCATAAAGAAAATTCTAGCTTTATAGCTGATAGTTCACAAACTAAATTATGATTTTCGCAATTTCTCTGAAACTAAAAATCAATAATGCAAGAACAAGTAACAAAACAGATTTAATACAGATCATTGAAAAGCCGGCTTTGGCTAATAAAAACCAGCTCAATAACCGTCCGGGCACCAGATACTTTGTCGGGTTAAATTTATCAAACTGCGGCAAAAGCAGAATTACCGGCCTGATAGTATAACGATACACGACACTCAAATCCTCGCCAAGAAAGTCAAAAGATTCCAGACAAAAACCGCTGAAACTTGCAGTAAAGAAAATCACAATACATAGCAATATTGCCACGGGAAAAGAAAGAAAGCTCGCCGCTAATATACCCAGACAGGCCAGGAAAATTAAACGAAGTAATATTAAAAGAACAGCCCTTAAAAAATTGCCGGTAAAAGTATCTGCCTTGTAAAGTATCTCCAGACCTTCCTCTAATGGAAAGATTACAACCGTATTATTCAGAGGGACATTCAAAAAACCAACAGCCAGATGGCCGTCCTGAGGAACTACACTGGCCGGAACTTCTATCTCGTGAAATGTCTGGATTGAATGCTTGTGGATACGGTCATAAATCGGAGTCTTGCTCTCCATACCATACTTGATATGTTGATAGTCACCAACTATCCATCTGCCATAAACCTGCGAATCGAGAGGGGTTACGGACACATTGTATTTGAATCTTATAAACAAACTCCCGTTCGGGTCTGCAGGTTTAACGTTATTGAACTCCCAGAGAAGACTCTGTCCGACTGCTGCTGCGCGTCTTTCAAGTTTTTTTATGTTGGTAAGCTCATTTTTGAATTTCTCGACTGAAAGATTGTCGGGCAGCTGGTCTGTCTCCTTAAGTTTATTGTAGGCCTCTTCAACATCCTTGCTTACATCAACTTCGGGCGGTGTCAAGCTGGTTCGTGCGGTATAGAACTCATTGTTAACCTGTTCAAGTTCGGAGTCGGTTGCTTTATAGTATTTGGGCATATAAAGACTGTTTGCATATATTATAGCTGCAAAAAGAAAAAGCAAAACCACATCCAGTAATACCACACCAAGCAGCTTTCCCAGCAGAAGCTGATAACGGTGAATGGGCTTTGTTATTACAGTATATATCTGTCTCTGTTCGATGTCACTCGTCAGCGAATAAATTGAGACAATCACCGTGAGTAAACAGAGCAAAAAACTGGTAAGCGATAGTCCATAGCTTATGAAGGTTTGCAGCCGACCTCTCAACGTCCCGTCGCCTGTAATCGTAGCAAACATCACAGGCAGCAGCACAAGCAAAAGGAGTATAAAGACAACGGCAATCTTCATCCGCAAGGCTTGCCTGATAGTGTTTGTGGCGATAGCCCAGATACTATGCATCGCCCTGGTCTCCTGCCTGAGATTTATCTGCTTGTTTGCTGTTAGTATCTTGAGCCCTGGACCTGCCTGTGAGCTGGTCTAAAATGCTTTCTGATGTTTGCTTATTTTCCGGGGCTTCGCTTTTGACAGGTTCTGTCTTTATTTTATCTTCTCCGGTGACAAGCTTGGGTTCCGCCGGTTTTGGCTGTTCGGTCAATTTACTAAGTAATTCTTCATCAGGTTTTTGTTCTAAGGTTTCGATATTATCCAATTCTTCCTTTGTCGGCTCGGCTGCAGATAACTCCCCTGACACCGACGATGAAACAAGTTTTTCAAGTATCCTTTCCGCTGCGACTTTTGGCTTGAGAAAATCGCTGAT
>Ga0315537_1000583_pt1 | contig 28556 bp, 30 predicted proteins | sample SalMarSW160270MG_FD_203091 | JGI IMG/M metagenome (GOLD analysis project Ga0315537, IMG submission 203091) | Salt marsh sediment microbial communities from the Plum Island Ecosystem LTER, Massachusetts, United States - Salt Marsh Sediment SW1602-70 ...
CGAATCAGTTTATCACTATATACCAGAGACGAGATTTGTCAAGTATGGGTGAAGGGATCCTCGTGTTTTCACCTTGACTCTCCAGGTTAACCACGATATGCATTAGGAGATCTTTGTGATAGTAAGTGAGATGAGTCGTTCTTAGGAGATACTCCTGAAGCGTTACGCAACCATAGACATCGGTTCCAACACCATCCTGATGTTGATAGGCCGGGCGACGGCACAGGGCCTCCTCGAAGTGGTCTTTGATGGGGGTGAGACCACTCGTCTGGGTAGGGGTTTGCAGAAAGGGGGAAAGCTGGACCCCGTGAATGTACAAAAGAGTTTTGCGGTATTGAAGAGATTTGTCTCCCTGTGCCAGAGGGAAAGGGTAGTGGAGATTGCTTGTGTGGGGACCAATGCCCTGCGCATGGCCGCAGATGCCGATCAATTTGTCCACCAGATACAAAGAGAATGCGGTATTACCCCTCGTGTCATCGATGAGAAAGAAGAGGCTATGCTTTCCTTTCTGTCGGTGCAGCAAGACCCCCTCATGCCTCACGACGTCGTGGTGATGGATGCGGGAGGAGGAAGCACCGAATACATCTTCCGCCGCAAAAAAGGCCCCGCCGATCAATTGCACACTATCAGTCTCCCCGTGGGGGCGGTGGGCCTTACCGAGAAATTCCTGCTTCATGATCCCCCTACTAACGATGAAACAATCAAGCTCCGGGACGACATCAAAAAGGCCCTTCGCAGCATCCCCCCTGCCTTAAGGGGAGAATTGGTAGGTATCGGTGGTACGGCCGTTACCCTGGGAGCGATCCAGCTGGGACTCGATGCCTTTGCCCGGGAGGAAATCCATGGTCTACTTCTGACCACCAACGAGCTGAGGACACAGGTGAAGAAACTGCAAAAAAGGGACCTGGCAGCTCGAAAAGCAATCAAAGGCCTCCCCCCTGACCGAGCCGATATCATCCTGGCCGGGGCCATGATCATCCTCTATTCCATGGAGAGACTAAAAAAAGACACCCTCAATATCAGCTCCCACGGCCTCAGATATGGGTTGTTTTATCAGGAATTTATGGGTCATGAATAAGGTTTGGGTTGTGATCAGCGGTGTGTTTCCGCTCGGAATGGTACTAAAGTTAATAGTCAGTGATGAATCGCTTACCTTTCATCGAGAATTCAACGTCGGATCAGAGATGTCTGCTGTATATTCGAAAGATAAGCCTCGATTTCCTCCTTGTGCAAAGCAACATACGCACAGCTTGAAGTGGCTACTTCTTCTTGGACAGATTGCGCTGGCAGATGATTTTGAGCCCCTTGAACACAAGGAGCTTATCCACCTCATGGATGAATGTGAATGATAGATGTTTCTTCTTCTTACCTACTTACCGTGGAAATGAAAGCTAGAGCCACATGGCAAGAACTTCTTCGTTTCGCTCTAAATTCAGGACCGTTAAGTTGTACAGGGGGTCGTTCGATTCCTCCGATATCTCTAACTCCTGCATTGGCAGCCAATTTACGCTCTTGGAGAGGTTTTTAGCATCTACGCGGAGCTTGCGTCCATCCAAAAGGACCAAAACTTCCCCATCTTTCTCTACTGCCGTGAGAATTTCTCGTTCTGCCATGATGCCACCCCGCAGGCATTTAACGTATTAGTCTATAAACAGAATAGTTCAATTATACATCTTATTATATTGTAAAACATAATCTTTTAACAATTCAAGCATTATTTAACAAATATACAGGTTATTTTTTTCTTGTGAGATTGCGTTGATAGATGATCTTGAGCCCCTTGAGCGTTAGGAATTCATCCACCTCATGGATGGCCTGGGACTCCGAGGCGATCAAACTGGCCCAACCCCCCGTGGCCACTACTTTAGGATCGGTGCGGGTCTCCTCCCGCATCCTCCTGACCATCTCATCCACGAGCCCCACGTATCCGTGGAAGATCCCCGATTGCATGCTGTGGACGGTGCTCTTGCCGATGACCCCTTTCGGTTTGAGCAACTCCACCCGCGGCAACTTCGACGCCCGTTGAAACAGGGCCTCCATGGAGATTCCAATCCCCGGGGCAATGGCGCCCCCCCGGTATTCCCCCCGCGCTGAAATAAAGTCGAAGGTCGTGGCGGTGCCGAAATCGACCACAATGAGGGCCTGTTGATAATGCTCGTAAGCGGCCACGGCGTTGACGATCCTGTCGGCACCGACCTCCGTGGGATTATCGTACAATATAGGCATACCTGTCTTAATGCCCGGCCCCACCACGAGTGTCTTGATATGAAAATATCTTTCCGACATCTGTTCTAAGACGGGAAGCATGGGGGGAACCACCGTGGAGACGATCATACCGGTGATTTCCTCAGGTTTGATGCCATGCAAGGCGAAGAGGTTGTTGAAGAGGAGTCCAAACTCATCGACTGTCCTCACCGGCTCGGTCACCACCCGCCAATGATGGAGAAGCTCATCGTGTGCAAAAACCCCACATACCGTATGGGTATTCCCCACATCAATGACAAACAACATCGCTCATCACCCCCTTATGTGTACATCACCTGCCACCACCCTCTTCAGCCCACCCCCTCCCTCTTGTACCAATAAGACCCCATCGTCGTCTATATCAAGGGCTGTTCCCTTGAGCACGGTCCCCATAAAGCTGACCACCACCTCCTTCCCCTCGATCTGAGAGAGCTCTTTCCAGCGCCTCCTGATCTCCCCCCCCCTCCCCTGCACCAGTATCGTGTACCACTGCTCTAAATGTCGGAGCATGGCCTGAATAAGGAGAAGCCTGGATATCTCCCCCCCCAGCGCCTCCTGTAATGAAGTGGCCGTGTCCCGTATGGACGGTGGAAACGAGGTACGGGTCATATTGCAGTTGATCCCGATCCCCACAACAACGAAGTTGATCACATCCATCTCCATGTCCGCCTCCGTGAGGATACCACCCAGTTTTTTCTCCCCTGTCAATAAATCGTTGGGCCACTTGATGGTGGGGATGAGACCTGTGACCTCTTCTATTGCCTCAGCGCAGGCCACCGCAGCCATGAGGGTAATGAGGGGAATTTTAGTCGGCGGGATCTTGGGCCTGAGGATGATGGAAAGGTAGATGTTCGATCCGGCCGGCGATTCCCACCGACGCCCTACCCTCCCTTTGCCCTGGGTTTGCGATTCCGCCAAAACCACCGCACCTTCCTGCACCCCTCGCATAGCGAGGCGAAATGCGACCACATTGGTAGAATCTATCTGAGGAAAAACGTATATGTCCTTACCGAAGCGTTCGGTCCCCAACCCTGCTTGTATCTCCCACTGGGTGGGATGGGCCGGGACAGCGATCAACCGATACCCACGGGCAGGTTTGGCCTCGATCTGATACCCCGCTCGACGCAAAGATCGGATGTGCTTCCAGATGGCGCTCCTGCTTATCCCCAGGGCTGTGCTTATTTCGGCGCCAGAGAGATGCGCCTGCCGATCGCGCAACATCTCCAAAATCCGTCCGGGAGCATCCGAGGTCATCAGCTAACCACTGTGTCGTAGTGGGAAAAGCGCATGGAGAAGGTCCCTCTCCCTTGGGTCATGGACCGCAGGTCGGTGGAATAGCCGAACATGCGGGTCAGGGGGGGGTGCGCTTTGATCATCGCTATCTTCCCCTTTTTGTCGATGGACTCAATAGACCCCTTTCTCGCCTGGATGTCGCCGATCACCTCCCCCATGAACTCCTCTGGTATTATAACATCCAATTCCATAATAGGCTCCAGAATGAGTGGACCCCCTTTCTGGCAGGCATCACGCAGGGCCTGGGCAACCGCCACCTTGAGGAGCATAGGGGTAAACTCATCCTGACTGTATCGGACACCTTTGAGCTGCACCTTGATATCGGTGAGGGGATACCCTGTGAGGGCACCGACGGTGGAGGATTCCCTCACCCCGGCCCTGATTGCCTCAAGATCCTCCAGCGGGATCTCTTCCGGCGGCACTGAGGAGGTGAACTCTACCCCCTTCCCCCTGTCATGGGGCATGACTTCCAGGTGGATCTCAGCGCTGTGCGGTACATCATCAATCACCTTGGAGAATTTCCCTTTAACTTCCGCCGCCTTTTTTATGGTCTCGCGATAGACCACCTGGGGTCTGCCGACATTAACCGCCAGGTTGTACTCCTCCACCAGCCTTTTGATGAGGACATCGAGGTGCAGCTCGCCCATGCCTGAGATGATGGTCTGGGCCGTATCTTCGTCATAGCTGACGTGAAAAGTGGGATCTTCTTCGCTCAGCTTCTCCAAGGCAAAGGGGAGCTTGTCCTGATCCTGGTTGGTCTTCGGCTCCACCGCTACGGAGATGACCGGCTTGTAGAATTCCATCGGTTCCAGCAGGATGGGATGGGCACGATCGCAGAGGGTGTTGCCGGTGGAGGTATCCTTCAACCCCATCACCGCCACGATCTCACCGGCCCGCGCCCGCTCGATCCTCTTGCGCTGTTTGGCGTGCATCTCAAAGATCCGCGCCACCCGCTCCTCTTCTCTCAAGCTTGCATTATAGACGATCTTCCCCGTCTCCAGCACCCCGGAATAGACCCGAATATAGGTGAGCTTGCGCCCCTGATCCATCATGATCTTGAAGGCCAGAGCGCAGAGGGGACCGCTCTCATCACTGCGGCGCTGTTCTATCTCTTTGGTGAGGGGGTTGGTCCCTTCCATTGGGGGGACATCGAGCGGTGACGGGAGATAATCGACAATAGCATCAAGAAGGGGCTGGATACCCTTGTTCCGCAAGGCTGCACCACAGAGGACCGGCACCAACCGGAGCTCACAGGTCGCCTTTCTGATGGCCCGTTTCAACTCCTCTTCGGAAATCGGCTCACCGCTCAAATATTTTTCAGTCAAGAGTTCATCGGTCTCCGCCACCTGTTCCAAGAGACGCTCTCGGTAGTCGCGGGCCTGGCTCAGCATCTCGTCGGGGATCTCAACCTCCTGAAAGACCGCACCCAGCGTCTCCTCCTCCCACATGACCCCCTGCATGGCAATAAGGTCTATCACTCCTCGGAAGGAATCCTCCCCCCCCCAGGGGAGCTGGATCATCAACGGTTTGGCCCCGAGTTTTTCGACCATCTGTTGGACCGCACCGAAAAAATCTGCCCCGACTCGATCCATCTTGTTGATGAAGGCTATCTTAGGCACATGGTATTTGTCCGCCTGATGCCATACCGTCTCCGACTGGGGCTCAACTCCGCCCACGCCACAGAAAACGGCAATGGCACCGTCCAATACCCGCAGCGACCGCTCAACTTCAATGGTAAAATCGACATGACCGGGGGTGTCGATGATATGGATGATATGATCGCTCCACTGACAGGCGGTCACAGCCGACGTGATGGTGATCCCTCGCTCCTGTTCCTGGGTCATCCAATCCATCACCGCGGTGCCGTCGTGCACCTCACCGATCTTATAGGTGCGACCGGTGTAGTAGAGGACCCGTTCGGTGACAGTGGTCTTCCCCGCATCGATGTGGGCCATGAAACCGATGTTTCTGGTCTTGCGCAGTCGCTTTTCTCCCGACATCGTTCCTCCGAACCAATCACCCCAAACCCTTGAAAGATCAGTATGTTGTATCATAAAGCAATGCAGGGGTCAATGAGACCCGCCTATAACCCTCGCCTATTCTTGGAATCTAATGAAACCTTGACTTCTTTCTTTTTTATTTATAAATTTAAGGTAAGCTCTATGCTCAAAGACTAAGGACGAAGAATCAACAAGAAAGGAGGATGACCGATGGAAGAAAAAGAACACACCCATGCACACGTTCACACCCACAACCATGAGCATACACATCCGGGAGGTACCGTCCATACCCATGAGCATCGCCACGAACACGACCACCCCCACGATTACGATAGGCCTCATGTCATAGAGGGGACGCCCACACACAAACACGACCACCCCCATCATGAACAGGAGGCGCACGAACATTCACACTGAAAATAAAAAACTATTCGATTTTCTATTACTCTTTCGTCACCCGTGAACCGTGCTTGTGCTACTGGAAAAAGATACGGTCGTAGAGGTTATGTTCTGATCAATAACGAGGTCATTCCGCGGTGGCTATCTGACCGTCATACCACTGAGCCTGCCGACAAATCCCGCGTAGAATTTTCACCTCTCGGGGGCTGAGGCGTGCCCTGCTGAAGATCCGTCTCAGCGCCGCCATCATACGTTTAGGGTTATTACGATCGAGAAAACCGATGCGCATGAGGCTCTCCTCCATGTGCCGATACATCCCTTCCAGCTCCTCCGAGGGGGCCATGCGCCGGATCTGAGAAGAAGTCTCCCGCTGGCGGGCAGCCAGGAAGAGCTCGTAACAGATGATCATCACGGACTGGGCAAGGTTGAGCGAACCGTACTCTTCGTGGGTGGGAATGGTTACCAGGCGCTGGCAGAGATCGAGGTCTCTGTTGGTCAAGCCCCTATCCTCGGGGCCGAAGACCACGGCCACCTTGTTTTGTTGCATTATCTCCGAAATCTCGTTTCCGAGCTGCCTCGAATCGATAACCCCTTCCCTCCCCTTTCCCCTGCGCCTGGTGGTTCCGATTACCCAGGTACAATCGGCAATGGCATCGACCAACCGGGAAAATATCAAGGCATCGCCTAAAATGTCATGCGCCCGTACGGCCATGACAAGGGCATCGGGGTGCAGAGGGGGACCGGCCGGATCCACCAATGCCAATTCCTGAAGCCCGACGTTCTTCATGGCCCGGGCGACGGAGCCGATGTTCATCATCCCCTGAGGACGAACCAAAACGATTCTCATGTTTTTCATGGATATCCCTCTCCTTATACCCCCCTTGTTTTGTTGTCGACCCTGGCCACTCCCCTCTGCCCATGACGAGTATGATTATTAATTCGTCTCTTCCCTGCAGAGCTTATCTCCACAGACATTATACCCTGGATAAATATCTTGACTAGAGTTTAAAGCTCATATACCTCTACGGTGAGGTATTATCCATGGCTACACTAACACTCCTGGGGACCGTTCATCGTGATCCCCAGGGACTCACAAGACTCGGTAAGGACCTTGCAAGGCTCAAGCCCCACGTCATCAGCCTGGAGTTCAGCAGGTACGGACTAACCTATCGCCGCAGAAGGAAAAAAATCCTCACGAAAAAGTTGTTGCAGGGCTTGCCGGAGATCCGAGAGACCGAGACCTTGAGGATAGCCGATCTCAAGGGCCTCCTGAGGTCCACCGGGATCGGCGGGATCGCGGCCCTGATCGACCTGCCCTTCGAATACAAAGGGGCTAGATTTTACAGCCTGCGTCACGGCCTACCCCTCTATTTGCTTGATCTATCATCCTCTTCCCGTCGGCTCCTGAGCCATATCGATGAACTCCTCTCACCGAAAAACCTACAGAAGGTCATCACCTTTGAAGCCACGCCCCTCCAAGAAACGGTCACGAGGGAGTATAAACACGCCGAGAAGCTCTTGTTCACGGAAGGACAATCGCCGTGGCTAAAGCTTATCTCTACGGATGAGGATTGGGAGAAGAGAGAGAGAAGCATGGCCGGCAGGATCAGAAAGATTGTAGCGGAACATCAGGGGCGTCATATTGTCCATATCAGTGGGTGGCAACACCTCTTGACCAAAAAAGGAACACTCTTCAATCTCCTCGAGGACCTGACACCACAGAGAATATTGTTGAATTGCCCTCTCTGATTCACCAAAAAGCAAACAGGAAAGATTTTTTCGCGAGGCACCGTTAAAACATCCATTTCAAAAATTTCTTGACAAATAAGGGCAGAATTGATACATACATGACACTTTCAGCCATAGAGAACCCGCTTTAGGTGGTTCTGAGGCGGGTTTTTTTATATCTTATCCAGAAGGGAGGTGATAACCATGGTTTGTCAAACTATAAAGGCAGGGGAGGAGTGCATCTTCATGGGGAAAAATGGTTGCGCCTACAACGGAGGAACGTGTCATCCTATAGTTGAGCAATGCAAAGGGTGCGACCGTATCGTTGAATATCCCACAGGCCTCTATTGCAATAGCTACAGCGAACCTCGACTGAAATGGGTCAGTGGCACCTGCAACTTGGCAACGCATGCCAAGAAGGTACAAAATAACAACGGTACCGCAAAGAAGATAAACCCCTTGAAGGCCTCCAAGCGGAATAACGCTCGAAGCTCACAGTAAGGAGGGGTTATGCAACGCCGACAACGGGGATCATTAAATGATGATCCCCGTGCTTTTTGAGGTATTGACAAAAACGAAAAGAATAACTTATTGTTATCTTTGAGCGGGCATAGCTCAGTTGGTAGAGCACAAGCTTCCCAAGCTTGGGGTCGCGGGTTCGAGTCCCGTTGCCCGCTCCAAATATTTTATAACAAAATATTAAATAATAATAAATGCTTATGATATAAAACCTAATACTTGTACTTGTTCTTTTATTCCTGTAATAATCATTTGATAACAATCTTTTGGTTCACCACCTTCATCTAACATGCTTCCCCTACGTCCTCTACCCCTAGTGTGCAATACATACCTCAGCGTACACGCGCACCCTTATGCTCGCAAGTATGATTACGTTTGAATTTTTGCTAAAATTTGCTATTATATATTCATTGCTTTTGAGATAAAATTTTGTAATTATTCCGTCCTCTGTCGAAGATTCCACCTTTTTGCGGCTGGGGGGAATTTGTGGTTGACACTTCATTATGATGGATTGCTAAAATAACTTTACCATTAAATTAAGGGGGGAGCATGCTTAAGCGACGCAAGACCAGACGGCGGACTAAACGGTTGGAAATTGCTGTGCCCCTGCATATCAAACTGCTCGGTATGAGCAAAGATCCCCCTACAATCGAAACAGCTACAAGAAATATCTCCCCGGTGGGCCTATCAACGGAACTGCAGGTAGCCTTAACGAACGGGGTTTTTTTTATACGGGAGGGAGAAAAACCGATAAACTTGGTTCCGTACCTCGCACTGGAAAACAAAGAGGTAATGTTGCAAATAACTATACCTCCCCACAAAGAACAAGTCAGGGCACGAGGGAAGATTATATGGTATGACTTTGGCGCACGGGAGGCTTCGCATTATCTTGAAGCGGGCATTTTCCTTAAAGAAATGGAAGCCGAAGACAAAAAAAGGTGGGTAGAATTCACAAGGAATACGGTATTAGAATCGGGTAAGATATGGAGATATTTACAGATTGTGGGGATCTTTACCTTTATAGCCGGAACAGCCGTTTTTATCGCTGGCTTTCTCAGTAATGTTCCGACCACTGCAAAGATCGGTATGGTGCTCTCCCTTATCGGTTTAATTGGCTCAGTTACAGCATGGTGGCAGCATCGTAATGTTATGCTCCTTAAAAGGTCTAAATTCACTACTACATAATTCACAGAAGTCTTTTGGAAGTTTTTCACGGTGTACCGCAAGGAAATAAAAAACTTATGGGTTGACAATACCTAAAAACCACATTAGCATTACGTAACTTTGGGTAGGTTAATACCTAAAAAAAACCTCATATTCTGAAAACGAGATATGAAAAGGGGTCTTCCAAAATATCTTTATATCTAGCCTCTCAAGGTGTCTCTTGCCACCTCGAGAGGCACCCATCGCGTACCACTTCTTCTATGGATAAATCCTGAGCGTAATGGCAGTATGGAGGGCCTTTTAAGGTCTACCACATACGTGAGATATTAGTCATTAGAGGAAAAGTTTACAGGTTATGGGAAAGAAACATACGATATTGCTCATAGATTCCCATGTCGCAGAGTACTATCAGTCACTTATCGCCTCTGTAACAAACGAGTACCTGGTAATAGAGCGAAGTAAACACAAAGCCTGTGAATTTTTCTTTCACAACCATGTCGATCTTGTGCTCATCGAACATACACCTGATGACCCCTGCACGGACTTACTACAGGTCTTAAAGTTCGTCGCCCCTTCAGTGCCCGTTATCATCATGACTGCTTACGGTTCCGAGGATCTTGCAGTTACCGTATTTAGATACGGTGCGAGCGACTATCTTAAGAAACCGTTCAAGATAGCTGAATTGCAACAGAGCATTGAATCCGCTTTAGGCAGAAAATATGGGTGGGAGAGGGAAACGCTTAATCAAACAATGGATGGGATAAACAAGGCGATACGATATATCAATGGAAATTATTGTCTACCCCTCAGACTTACCCACGTTGCCCGTGAGGTTGGCATGAGTGTTTCTTGCCTTGAGCGGACATTTAAAAAAACACTGGGCGCCACATTCTCCACGTATCTCAATAAGGTCCGAATTGCCCGAGCAATACAGATGCTCGAAGGGAGGAGCGAGTTTTCGATTAACGAAATAGCCTTTGCCTGCGGTTTTAGCAACCAGAATCACTTTACCAGGTTGTTTAAAAAGATGACCAAAACGCGCCCACGAGACCTCAGAAGGGCTTTGATAGAAAACAGACCCTCGGCTTAAACAAATATTATTTCCCTCTCTCTTTTTCTTCGCCTCGGCTGAATTCTTACGAGCAACCCCTCGCGGCGAGGTGCTGATCCCGATAAGGTATTTGAACAGGTCCAAAAGAGGGAACAATAGATTGCGAAGTGATCCTGAATTCAGGCAGCGATACTTTTTCCTACCTTTTTCAATTGTTCCTCGGCTTCCTGTACGATCCGTTCAATGACCTCTTTAGACGAGGATATATCGGTAATGCCGCCCACCGACTGTCCGGCAAATAAAAACCCTTCCTTTTCATCTCCCTCATTGATCGCCTTGAGATGATGGATCGCCCCATTTGCGGAGCGGGCTTGGATCAGCAGCCCCTTCCCCTCCTCAGATGTCATCATGCTCCAGCTGAGGCCGACGAATTTCCCGAACGAAAGATTCAGAATCCGCTTGACCTCCAAGGCACTCTTCACCGATTGCAGCAGCGGGAATCCCTTCGTCATCATGGCCTCAGCGCCAGGGCTTTTTAACGCCCTCCCCGGCATTCCATCGAAGACATCGCTGTACAAGGTATCTTGTTCGGTCGCCTTGAGACAGAGTTGCTTGAAATTCTCGTGGACATTACTTTCCTTTGTCAGCATAAACCGCGTGCCCATAGAAATCGCATCCGCTCCCAGTACCAAGGCTGCGGCCAGCCCCCTGCCGTCATAAAACCCTCCTGCGGCGATCAGGGGGATCTTTACCTGACTGGCCACGAGGGGGATCAAGACCATCGAGGTCGCCACATCTCCGTGTGCCGCTGCCTCGTGGCCGGTTATGGCGAGCATGTCGCACCCCATTTGCGCCGCCCGCACGGCGTGTCTGGCAATGGCGATAGTTCCCATCACCTTCCCTCCATAGGCGTGTACTTGATCGATGAACCAGGGTTTTCCCAACGAATAATTGATGATGGGGACCTTTTCATCTATGGCGACCTCGATATTCTCCTTCGCCCCAGGGCCAATCAGGATCTGGTTTATCCCAAACGGTTTGTCGGTGAGTTTTCTGATCTCCCGAATATTTTTGCGCGTTTCCTCAGGGGTACAGGCAGCGGTGGCAAAAATACCCACCCCCCCTGCGTTGCTCACAGCCGCTACCAGTTTGGGGGTCGTAACCCAGTTCATTCCAGCCAGCATAACGGGATGCTTTATACCCAGCATCTCCGTGAATCGAGTCTTTAACATAGTGTCCTCCTTTTTATGATTTCTACTTTTTATTTTCCTTTGAATACAGGCTGCCGCTTCTCAAGAAAGGCCTTGGAACCTTCAATATGATCTTCCGTTTCCGCACAAACCATGAAGGCCTGGGCATGCCACTCCATATATTCAGGCAAAGGCAAATTCATCCCTCTTCGAACCCCCTCGATCGCCAAACGGACGGAGATGGGCGGTTTCGCAGCTATGTTATTGGCCAATTCCATCGTTGCGTCCATTAACTGCTCATGCGGCACCACTTTGTTGACCAAACCGATTCGCTCCGCCTCTTTCGCGTCGATGATATCCGTTGTCAGGATCATCTCATACGCCTTCGCGGTCCCCACCAACCGGGGTAGAAGAATCATGGCGGCGTCCGGAATCAAACCCACCCGGAGAAACACCTCCCCGAAACGAGCCTTTTCCGAGGCGATCCGCAAATGACACATGAGGCTCATATCACACCCGTAACCGACGGCTGCACCGTTGACCGCTGCTATGGAAGGTTTGTTGATTTCCACCAGGCGGTGCGCTCCGCCCATCGAATGCCTCTTCCTTTGCACGATTTGAAGCCGGGCTTGCTTTTCTCTCCTAAGATTATCTTCGGGGTCCAAAAATATATTCTGCACATCGTCCCCGGAACAAAATCCCTTCCCGACGCCGGTGATCACAATCACCCTTACGTTATCATCTTGGTCAGCATCGGTGATGGCCTGCTCTAACTCTTGATGGGTAATCATCGTCAGGGCATTCATCCTCTCAGGCCGATTCAGAGTAATGATAGCAACCTGACCCTCGATGCTATAGAGAATCTCCTTAAATGCCATATTCCCCTCCTGTGGGCCATGGGATGAAGATCTTAGCTTAAAAACTCTCCACCCCATTCCCCAGAGAAATTTTTATGGATTACGTGCCCGCCTCACAAGGCTCGCGGTGTTCAAAGATGATGTAAGGTTGTTTTGAAGTAAAAGAAAAAGGATCCTACCCTTCTTGTCACCTATTCCCATACATCCGCTCATAGTACTCTAGATATTCTCCGGTTTTGATCCGCTGCCACCATGCTTGGTGCTCGACATACCACGTGACGGTCTTCTTTATCCCTTCTTCAAAAGACACCGTGGGCTCCCAGCCCAGGTCTTTTTTGAGTTTGGAAAAATCCATGGCATATCTGCGGTCGTGCCCGGGCCGATCCTTAACGAAGCGAATCAGGGATTCCGGTTTCCCCACAATTTCGAGGATGGTCCGGACCACCTCGAGGTTTGTCCGCTCGTTTGCCCCGCCGATATTGTATACCTCCCCGCTTGTACCGCGGTGGAGGATGACATCGAGGGCTCGACAATGGTCCTCGACGTATATCCAGTCCCTGACATTGAGCCCATCACCGTAAACAGGAAGCTCTCTATCCTCCATGGCATTACTAACCATCAAAGGGATCAGCTTTTCAGGGAATTGATACGGCCCGAAGTTATTGGAGCAACGAGTGATGATGGCTTCAATCCCGTAGGTCTTGACATAGGCCCTCACCATGAGGTCTGCAGCGGTCTTGCTCGCGGCATAGGGGCTGTTGGGAGTGAGATAGGTGGTCTCGGTAAAATAACCATCAGGGCCGAGGGAACCATAGACCTCGTCGGTGGATATCTGGATGAAGCGGGGTACTTTCTTCTCTCGCGCCCCTTCCAATAAGATCTGGGTACCCAAGACATTGGTCCGCAGAAAAAGATGGGGGTCCTCGATGCTCCGATCGACGTGTGATTCAGCCGCAAAGTTGACGATACAATCGATGCGCTCATTGTGCAGGATCCCCATAACCTGTTCTCTGTCTGCGATATCCCCCTTGACAAAGACAAGGTTGGGTTGATGCGCCACCTCGCAGAGATTATCGAGGTTGCCGCAATAGGTCAACTTGTCCAGGTTGATGATGCGATAATTTGGATAGTGGGCCAGGACATAGTGAATAAAATTACTGCCGATAAAGCCGCAGCCGCCGGTTACCAGGATGGTCTTTCCCTCAACCATCTTTTCGCGCCCACTCGTAGGGTATATCGTTCTCGTGGGGGTGGAGACGATGCTCATCCGGATTTTCCCGGTTGTATGCCTCGGTGGGAATATTGACGGCTATCGCCTCCGTCTCGCTAATACACATCCAGCCGTGATAGACACCGTTGGGAATCTGCACTAACAGCGGATTGTGCTCACCGACAAAGAACTCGTTGATCTCACCCTTGGTGGGTGAACCATCCCGCGGATCATAGAGGACCAGTTTGAGCATACCCTTCACCACCGTCACATTATCGGTCTGGATCTTGTGGTAGTGCCATGCCTTGACCACAGTGGGGTACGTGGTGGTCATATAGACCTGCCCGAACCGCTGAAAGAGCTCATCATCATTGCGCAAGACCTCCATGAGCCTCCCCCGTTCGTCGGGGATGACCCGCAGTTTTTTGACTCGTACCCCGTCTATCATCGTCACACCTCATCCATTTTATTTGCACCGGTCTCGGCCACCAGCTGACTGGCCCGCAGGAGGGATTCGAATGTCCCCGCATCCGTCCACCACCCATCCAGAATTTCCCAGGCCAATTGACCTTGCTCAATATAGGCGTTGTTCACATCGGTTATCTCCAACTCACCGCGCCCCGACGGCTTCAAGGTCTTGATGATGTCAAAGACCCGGTTGTCGTACATATAGATACCCGTTACCGCATAGGGTGATTGAGGGGTCTGGGGCTTTTCCTCGATCTTTATAATTTTGTCTCCCTTTAAGGCGGGCACTCCGAAACGCTGGGGGTCGGGGACCTCCTTGAGCATGATCATGGCCCCTTCTTTTTGGCGGTCAAAAGTCTCCACCGCCTTACGGATGTTCTTCTCAATGACGTTGTCCCCTAGGATAACACATATCTTGTCTTTATCGGCAAAGAACTCCGCCAAACTGAGGGCCGCGGCGATCCCCCCTTCCCCCTCTTGATAGGTGTAGTTGATGTGTTGGAGGCCGAATTCATGGCCGTTGCCGAGAAGCCTGAGGAAGTCCCCGGCATAGTTTCCGCCGGTGACGAGGAGGATATCCTCTATCCCGGCGTTGACCAAGGCCTGCAGCGGATAGTAGATCATCGGTTTATCGTAGACCGGCAAGAGGTGCTTGTTGGTAATCTTGGTCAAGGGATACATGCGCGTCCCCAGACCACCGGCCAGTATGATCCCCTTCATTCTCTCAGCTCCTTATTGGATACGAAACTCCCCTAGTCCGGTAAGGGTGATGTAGACCATTACTTTAATCTCCTTGTCCCGCAACCGATCAGGGGAGCGGTTTATGTCGTTTACCCTGAGGGATATCTCCCAGCACTGGTGGCGGTAATCCAGGCCGTAGATCGTCTCTATCCTGATTTGATCGCGGAGGTTGTGCCGATAGGCGAAGTAAAAATCGAGGGGATCGATGATACGAATCAGGAGTGCCGTATTGAGTTCTTCCACCTGATCCCTGGTGCGTCGATACTCTACCCCCAGCCGGTCCCCCCTTGTATCGGAGAAGTTGACTCTCGCATTGAAGACATCGAGGCGTTGGCGGTGGGGGTTGTATTCGAGGTCCATAGTCCCTGAGAGCCACGTAAAAGGCGCGAGCCTTGCCTCACCCACGAGATTGGAGAGATGTCGACGCTCCTCAGCGTATAGAGAAGGGTCAAGAGAAAGATCAGGGGAGAAATTATAGCCTTGATAAAGCTTCAGGTAGAGGTATTCAGGATACGTAATTGCGCCGTCGTCGCCTACCACCTTACCGATCAGATAATTGGTGAGGATCCACGTGATCCCATTGAAGCGAGTTATACGGTCTTTGTCATCAAAATAGGGATTATCCGTCTGATCCACCTTGGGAATATAGGTATAGACCACCTTAGGCTCTATGATGTGCTTAACCCCTTGGATCTTACCCGTCCTTACGTTAAATACCCTGCTGAAGGTGGTGGCAATGGTGGTCCCGGCATCGAATATCTCGCGGCTGGTGACATCATCGTATACCCCCAGTGGGTCATCGGGAAAATAGACGGTCTCTCGATACCCTATCCACGGCTCGAATCGCACCATATCATAAGGCTTGAGGGGGACGGAGAGTCTCGGATAGAAATCCAGCCTTCCACCCCTAAGTATCTCATCGTCCGCGATGAGCGCGGGATTGGTAGGGAGGTCCTGACGCCAGAAGTAGGTGCCCTGTGACTCCATCTCATAGAAGAGGGGGGTGCTGAGGAACCGATCTGGAAAGAGAAAAAAGGTCGCCTCAGGCAGCCTTTGCATGGTGGCGCGGTTGGTAGTAACGCTGTCGTCCTTGGGGTCTGGTTCGAGGTCACGGAAGTAAGAAAACTCGACACCCAAAGCCCCCCAGTTCCAATCTTTGCCCAGCATGAGGGTGGATTCCAGCTGGTTGCGCGACCTGGCATCGATCAAGGACTCATCGGGGATGTCCTTGTCGAAATCGACGGGATAGTACTTGTCGCTCACCCAATTGATATTCGTTTTAAAGTAATATCGCCCTGGGAAGGTCTGGTCATGGTCGGCGAAGACGGACCAGCGGTTTTTATCCAGTCGTGCATCTCGTTCATCGACGTTTTTATCCACTCGCTCATCATAGATATAAAAACCCTTGATTTTACCACCGGCCCGCTGGCTCCAGGCATATCGGTACTCGGCCCCTTCCTTAAAACCCCTCCCCCTGGAATCCCCGATGCGCTCGAGATAAAAGGTGGCGTCCTGATTAGGGGCGATGACCCAATAAAAGGGGATGGTGACCTCAGGCCCCCACTTGCTTGAACTGCCGAATTCGGGAAAGAGAAAACCGCTCTGCCGCTTGCGCTTGACCGGGAAGATGCCCCAGGGAAAATAGAGGACGGGGATATTCTTCACGTGGAACCCAGGCCACCACCCCTGGGCATAGCCTTCGATTTCTACATCTAATCGCTTTACCGTGAACTTCCAGGAGGGCACCCGTGCATCACAGGAGGTCAGGGTGGCGTCATATATGCGGTATTCCATCTCGCCCAATTTTTCGGCCTTGCTCCCGGTGATGTGAAAGTTTTTTTGTTTGAGAAAGAGTCTGCCCTGATATACTATCCCTTTCTTCGTATCGATGTTCATCTCCAAACGATCACACCGCAGGATATCCTCCCCTTCGGTCAGGATCACCCCTCCCTCTGCCACCACATCCCTGGTTTTATTATAATAAATCACCTTATCCGCCTGTACGGAGGTGTTCTGATAGAGGATCCTCACCGATCCCTCCAAGGATATAGAGTCCCCCTTTTGGTCGTAGGTGAGTTTGTCCGCCTCCATGGTCACGGGACCCTCGGCCGTATCGGGAGGCTCAAATCCCATAACCTGTCCGATAGCCTGTTGGGGGATCAGTGAAAAGGCGAAAAAGGCAATCAAGAGGGTTATGACGCACACCAGATGGTGGAAAGACCTCATGATGCCCCCCGCCCTTTCACCAGGTGGTCCCGCGCTTCTCCCACCGTAAATAAGGACCCCGTAACCACGATGAGATCATCCTGCTGGGCCATCGCTTGTAGATATTCCACGCCCTCGCTTACGTCTTCAATCACCATGACCTCTGGACAGTAATTCTGCGCAATCTCGGCTATTTCCTGGGGGGATGTCGCACGGGGATTATGAGGCCGTGTGGCGATCAGCACATCCGCTAGGGGAGCCAACTCTGTCACGATGACCGCCAGCTCTTTGTCTTTCATGATTCCCATTACCATATAAAGATGTCGATAGTCAAATTCTTCCTGTAGGCACACCTTCAATGCCTTGGCTGCGGCAGGATTATGGGCACCATCGAGGAGGATCTGCGGTGACTCTTGGACAAGCTCCAATCTCCCGGGCCACCGAACCGCGGCGAGACCTTTATATATGGACTTTTTCCCTATCCTATATCCCTGTTCCTCAAAGGCCTCCAAGGCCCCCAGCGCCACCGCAGCGTTTGCGACCTGATAGGAACCCGCTGCACCCAACCTGATATCCGCTACCTGCCATCTGCGCCCCTGGAATTCAAGCATCCCCCTGCTAATCTTTTTTCCCTTGAAATCCCTCCCTGCCAAACGCAGGGGGGCCCCCTTCTCCTGGCACGCCGCCTCCAAGATCCGTATAACCTGGGGCTTGGTGGCGCCGCTGATGAGGGGGACCCCGTGTTTTACGATCCCTGCCTTTTCCCTGGCGATATCCTCAATCCCCTCGCCCAGAATCTGACAATGATCCCGGTCTACATTGGTAATTACTGTCAGCAGGGGGTTAACGATATTGGTGGAATCCAGCCTCCCCCCCAGTCCGACTTCTAAAATGGCTACATCCACCTTCTGCTGTGCGAAGTAATACAGGGCCAGGGCGGTGGTGAAGTCAAAAAAGGTAAAATGGGGGGGGATATCTTCCTCTGCAACCCGCCTGCGCAGCAGGTCTGTCAGTCTCACCACCTCCTCCCACCCAATCTCGATGCCGTTGATCTGAATCCTCTCCGTAAACGATACGAGGTGAGGAGATGTATAGAGACCGACCCGGTATCCCTCCTCGCGTAAGACAGCGGCCATCATGGCGCTCACCGACCCCTTTCCGTTCGTTCCACCCACATGGATCACCTTCAAATCCAGATGGGGATCCCCCAGGGCCTGTAAGAGGCGTGAGATGTTCTCCAGACCGAAGATCATCCCGAATCTCTCCAGGCCATACAGATATGCCAGCGTCTCGTGCTGACTCATGGGTGAACGGAAACTGTGAGGGCGACCTTAGGGATACAAGAGGGCCAATAACTTCCCCAATTGTTCTCTGAGCTCCTGCCTCTCCACGATGAGATCGATCATCCCATGCTGGAGGAGGTACTCCGCTCGTTGGAATCCTGGTGGGAGATCGGCCTTGATGGTTTCTTTGATGACCCGAGGACCGGCAAACCCTATCATTGCCCCCGGTTCGGCCACAATGATGTCTCCCAGCATGCCAAAGCTGGCAGTGACGCCACCAAGCGTGGGGTCCGTCAGAACCGTGATATACGGTAATCGTTCTTTCTGGAGGAGAGACAAGGCGGCGCTGGTCTTGGCCATCTGCATAAGGGAGAGGATGCCCTCTTGCATCCTCGCCCCTCCGGAGGAGGTAAAAATGATCGCCCCTATTTTTTCATCCCTGGCCTTCTCAACCATCCTGGTGATCTTCTCCCCTACCACTGATCCCAAACTTCCCCCCAAAAAACCGAAATCAAAGACCCCGATCATCGCCGGAGACCCATGGATTGCACACCTCCCGGTGATGAAGGCGTCCCGCAAGCCCGTCTTTTCCTGCGCCTCATGGAGTCTGTCGGAATATTTCCTCAAGTCACGGAATGAAATAGGATCAACCGGCGCCAACGCTCCGTCCAATTCCACGAAGCTGCCCTCGTCCGCCACGATGGCGAGCCTTTTTTGGGCCTTGATGGGAAAGTGATAGCCGCACTTGGGGCATACGTGGAGGTTGCGCTCCAGCTCCTTTTTGTAAGTGATCTCCTGACAGGCATTACATTTTGACCACAAGGCATCGAGCGCCTTTTCCTCCCTGGAAGGAACCTCTTTTTTCTTAAACCACGCCATGGGTCTCACCTTATGGGAGGTCGATTTCCTCTCCCTGGGTGAGGACAGAGATCCTCTCATCCCCCAAGGCCTCGATCTCTTCCTGGATGGTCTCCAGATATTGGGGTTTCATATGAAAGACAAAAATGGGGTAATCGCCTTCATTGAGCTTTTCCAGCTCGCGGACCATGGTCTGCGGGGTGAGATGTCCAGAGAGGGTCGCCAGCTCCTGAAGCTCATTGGGAAAGGAGCATTCTATAAAGAGGGCCAACAGATTCTCCAATGAGTTACAGGCCTTCCATATCTGTTGTGTCGGCCCTGTATCTCCCGTATAGACGACATGGCCACGATCACACCTGATGATATAACCGACCGCCGCTACATTATGGTCAACCTGCTCCGCCCTCATGCTGATACCCTGGGACACAGGATAGAATTCACCCTCCTGTATCGTCCTAAACTCCAAAACATGACCATCCCGGAGGGGGATGGCGGTAAAATCAGGACATATAACCCCATTCATGAAGTGTTCTTTGAGCGATTTCACTATTGCCGCCGTACTGTGTATTCGTATCGTGCGCCCCTTTTCTTCAAAGAGATTGTTGGCGAGAAAAAAAATATCCTTGATATGATCGAGATGGGAGTGGGTGATGAATATATCCTGAATCTTCCGCTGCGCTTCTAAGGTGAGCGTAGAGCAAATAGAGCCTGCATCCAACATCACGGAGTCATCTATGATGAAGCCACAACTTTTATAGTGAAGAAATTCAGAGCCATAACAGCCTAACACCTTTATGCGCATATCATTGCTCCCACAAGGGCCTTGAGAAGGTGAAAGTAAAAAATAGCAGAATTGATGGATATGTCAACCGATTTCTAGCCAGCCGGCTACAGATATCATCAAGAAAGAATCGACGACATCGCATATTTTATGATACAAATAAAGGGTGAATACTAAAGTATGGACAAACGTCTTATCCTCGAGGAGCACAGTGTAAGGAGGAAAGAAGCATGTCTCTTATCAAAAAGGCTTGTGTACTCAGTATTATCCTCCCTCTTCTCATAGCCGGCTGTGCCACCAACCCAGTTACTCACAAGCGGGAGATCATGCTCTTCAGCGATCAGGATGAGATAACAATGGGGGAGCAAGGGCACGATGCCGTCCTGGTTCAATTCGGCAAATATGACGATCCTGCTCTCCAGAGCTATATCGACGAGGTGGGGCAGAAGATTGCACAGGTTTCCCACAGAGAAGACCTCCCCCATCACTACATGGTAGTGGACTCCCCTGTCCTCAATGCCTTTGCCTTGCCGGGCGGTTATATCTACATAAACCGGGGGCTCCTGGCCTATCTCAACAACGAGGCACAGCTTGCCAGTGTCTTGGGGCACGAGGCCGGCCACGTGGCCGCACGACATGGGGTCAAGAAATATCAGAAGGCCATGGGGGCACAGTTCCTCCTGGTGGGGGTAGCGGTGGGTACCCAATCGCAAGGCCTGGCGTTGGGCACCAATCTCCTCGTGAACGCCATCCTGCAGGGCTACAGCAGAAAGGACGAACGACAGGCGGATGAACTGGGGGCCTTGTATATGTATAGGGCCGGCTATAACCCCCTGGAAATGCCGGAGTTCTTCACCATATTGGAAGAGATGGAGAAAAGGAGTCCCAACCTCATCGAGCAGCTCTTTGCCTCCCATCCCCCCACCCCTGATCGGGTGGAAAAGACCACCGCCCATGCCCAAGAGTTGGCGCAGGACGAGACCGCAGACCTGACAATAGCTCAGAAACGCTATATCTCCCGCCTTGATGGCCTCATTTTCGGTCCTGGAGTAAGGGACGGCGTCATTGAGGATGGTCTCTATCGAAATCGATACTTCCGATATCAGGTGCAGATGCCGACGGGATGGAAGGTCCAGAGGGGAGACACTTCAGGATCAGTTGTGGCCCAAAACCCCTCCCAGCGATACCTTTCCCAGGTCCTACCTCTGGAATTAGAGGAGGAACTTACTCCCGGCGAATTGGCCGCTAGAGTGGAGAAGAACGCAGGCCTCAAGCCATATGGCGCCGGATGGATCACCGTTGATGGTACTAAGGCCTATCGTGCCGATTACAGCGCTCGGGCGCAGGATGGCACCATGCTGGGCCTGCGCATTGTCTATTGGACCAGGGGGAAGGCGGGATTTATCGTGGCAAACATCACCCGCTGGCAGGATTTCGCAGGTGCAAGAAGGACGTTTGACAGGGTGATCTCCAGCTTCCGCCTCCTTTCCTCTCACCAGGCAGCACGGATACCTCTTCACAGACTGCAGGTGTATAAGGTAAAAGAGGGAGATACCTTTGCCGCAATCTCGAACAGATTTTACCGCACGACCAAATATGCCGATGACATCAAAGAATTTAATGGGATGGAAGAGCTCAACGTTCCATCCGCGGGAAGGCTCATCAAGATAAAACCCCTCCTCCCCGAAACCTCAGAGGTGAGCGGGGAATGAAGGGGTCGTCAAGGCGCGAGGGGGATCTGCTCCAAACCCATGGCCTCCGGAAAACCACACATGATGTTCATGTTTTGGACGGCCTGCCCGGAGGCACCCTTGACCAGGTTGTCAATGGCGGAGATGACGATAACCTGCCCTGAACCATCATCCACCATCACACCGAGATCACAATAATTGGACCCCCGCACCTCCCTGGTGGAGGGAAAGGCACCTGAAGGCAAGAGGCGTATAAACGGCTCCGTGCCGTAACGCCGTTGAAAAGCCTCGGAGGCCTTCGCCGTTGAAAGTGCTTCGTTAGCGCTAGCGTAACAGGTAGACAAGATACCCCTATTGATGGGAATAAGATGGGGGACGAACAGGATATGGACCCCTTTCCCTGTGCGCAAACTGAGCTCTTGTTCCATCTCCGGGCAGTGACGGTGGTTGGCCACGCTATAGGCCTTCAATCCCTCGGCCACCTCACCAAAGAGATTGGTCATGGAAGGACTCCTCCCCGCCCCGCTCACCCCTGACTTAGCGTCTACGATAATACCTGTGGGAGCAATCATCCCCCCTTCCACAAGGGGGGCCAGGGCAAGGATGGTCGCGGTCGGGTAACACCCGGGATTGGCCACCAACTGCGCCCTCGTTATTTCATCTCGGTATATCTCGGGGAGTCCATAGACCGCCTCAGATAAGAGATTGGGGCAGGAGTGTTTGCCGTACCAGCGTTCATACAGGGCCGCATCTTTCAACCTGAAATCTGCGCTGAGGTCCACGACCTTTTTCCCTTTTTTGATGCACTCCGCTACCACATCCATGGATTGTCCATGGGGCAAGGCCGTAAAGATAACGTCCACATCACGCGCTATGTTTGGGGCAGAAAGCTTGCGAAATTGCAGATCAAGTATGCCCTTGAAGGAAGGAAATACCTCGTCGAGGGCAGACCCCGCAAATCGCTCGGAGGTCGCGTAAGCGATCTCAACCTTCGGATGGCGCACCAAGATCCTCAATAGTTCTTGGCCCGTATAACCACTGGCACCGATGATCCCTATCTTCACCGTTCCCCCTGCCTTGCAAAAAATAAAAAGGGGAGGTTAACCTCCCCTGGTACGTTAACCTATCGTTTGGAGTATTGAAACCGAGCCCTGGCTCCCCGCTGCCCGTATTTCTTTCTTTCCTTTACTCTGGGATCACGGGTAATAAAACCGGCCTTTTTCAAGACATCCCGATATTTTCCATTATACACCATCAGGGCCTTGGAAATACCATGCTTGATCGCCCCTGCCTGCCCGGCGGCGCCGCCACCGTTGACGTTGACATAGACATCGAACTGCCCTACGGTATTGGTCAATTCGAAGGGCTGCATAATGTTCATCCTCAAGGTCTCCCGAGGGAAATAGTCGTCAAAGCCCCGCTTGTTTACCTCAATGTTCCCCGCCCCCGGTCTCAGCCAAACCCGGGCCACCGTCGTCTTTCTCTTTCCCGTAGCGTAATACCTTTCCTCTGCCATATGCTCCTCTAACCAGTGTATTTATACCTGAAGTTGTTCCGGTCGCTGTGCCTCGTGGGGATGCTCAGGACCCGCATAGACCTTCAATTTTTTGAAGATCTTCCTCCCCAGCCTATTCTTCGGCAACATGCCTTTCACCGCATGTCTGAGCACTTCCTCCGGCTTTTGAGCCAACAGCTTCTCGGCGGTGACGCCCTTGATGCCTCCGGGGTAGCCAGAGTGATGATAATACATCTTTCCCTTGAGCTTATTCCCCGTCAACTTTACCTTTTCAGCATTTACTACGACGACAAAGCTCCCCGTATCCACGTGGGGGCTAAAGATCGGTTTGTCTTTGCCCCGCAGGACCTTTGCGATCTCCGTGGCCAATCTTCCCAGGACCTTATCTTTGGCATCTACGAGATACCACGTCCGTTCGACGTCCTCTTTCCTCGCATGCGCGGTTTTCATTGCTCTTATTTTCAACCTCTTTCAGAATATTGAGTTGTAATATATAATATATTGCACCCTATTTGTCAACCGCAAAAACCCATATTTCACAATGCTCACGGCGTAAAGCTCGACAAAATATCCTTGATCTTTAACAAGCAGCTTGTATACTGACTATACAATACGCGCAATGGGCAGAAATAATGTAAACATACACCAAACCAACGGAGACTAACCAATGAAAATTATTAGTTTTTTTCTTTTAATCCTCGCCGCCTTCTCGTGGGCGGGTTGTTCAGGTTCCCAAGGAACAGATGACACCCTCTTTCAGGTATCAACCATCAACGCCCTCTTGGACGGCGAGTACGCGGGGGCAATGACCTTTGGGGAGCTGAAGAAACACGGCACCTTTGGGCTCGGGACCTTTGATGCCCTGGATGGGGAGATGATCGGGCTGGAGGGCGCATTTTATCAAATCAAGGCCGATGGGGTAGCCTATCCCGTCCCTGATTCCATGACCACCCCCTTTGCCGTGGTCACGGTCTTTGAGGCCGACAAGACCCTGTCCTCCCCGGACTCAATGGACTATGAGGGTTTAAAAGACTGTTTGGACGAGGCGATCCCCGACAAAAGCATCTTTTACGCAATCAAAATCGAAGGCACATTTCAATACATAAAGACTCGCAGTGTCCCCAAACAAGAGGAGCCCTACCCTCCCCTTGTCGAGGCAGTCAAGGAACAGACCACCTTTGAATTTCATGATATCGAAGGGACCATCGTGGGTTTCCGATGCCCGGATACCGTCAAGGGAGGGGTAAACGTCCCTGGTTATCACCTGCACTTTATCACCGCAGACAGAAAGGCCGGCGGCCACCTCCTCGCGTGCCAGCTCCAGGAGGCAACCATCGGTATCGACTACACCTCGGAATTTTACATGGTACTGCCGCAACATGAAGGTGCTCAACAGAAGTCCGAGATGAGGGAAGACCGAAGTGGAGAATTGAAGAAAGTAGAACAGGAGTGACATTTTCGACTTCCAATGTTTTGTTGATTCAATATAATAATTAACTTAGAGCCAAGTATTGAGTAGACATGCGAGTCTCCGGACGTGGCAACGAGTCATTTCTCTTTCTAAATGGCCTTCGAGTTAAACGGCCAATTCAGCTTTCTGAGCACGTACAACTTTTGCCGGCTAAATGCGATCCACAGCCAGACACAATCATTAGATTATCGCAGTCAGAAACTGATATCGGCGTCGCGGCTATTTTCCTTAGACAAGTTGGTAGCCAACTTCGTGTCGAAGCAAATTCTCCAAAAGAACTTGCAGTTAGGGCATGGAACTCAACATGGGACGCGGTACTTCTCGGAGCCATTACGCGGTCGGATGTAGTTTGCAACTTTCAATGTGATGCACCTGCAGAAAAGCTCGGTCCAGATAGTCATCTGGAAGTTACCAATTACTATCTTCGCGGTCTAGGACCAGATGAACCGCATACGCTTACCGAAGAGGATGCGGCGTGGATTGAGCAAAACTTTGATGTTGCACGAAAGTTGCTCGACAATGATCAATTCCGCAATGCCGTTCACTGTCTGGCCTCTTTTGCTTGGCACTCCATGCCCCAGGCGCGCCTAGCAGTCCTCTGGTCTGGCATCGAAGGCCTCTTTGAAGTGGATAGCGAAATCGTATTTAGGTTGAGTCTGTATATCGCAAGGTTTCTGGAGCCCCACGACAAAGTGAAACGTTCAAAATTATTTGCTGACGTGAAACGGTTGTACAAACAGCGCTCCGCTGCCGTCCATGGCTCAAGAATCAAAGAAGATGCCAAAGCTAGCATCGACGAGTCTATCGAGCTCTTGCTGCGACTCATCCGTCAATGCGTTACAAACAAGCAACTGCCTCAAGTAGATAACCTCGCGCCGTGATTCAGTTATTCGCCATAACGCGCAAAAATTTGCTTCAACAAACGCATCCAATGGACGCGAGCTGTCCCCGCGCCGCTGATGCCAGGCGTTAGATAACTCCGGAGACCTGATACATAATTATTGTGTCCACCGAATTTTGATGATAATCTTATAACATCCTTGGGTTACAAAGAGAGGAGGATAGTATGGCCAAATCAAGAGATACCCGAAAAGAACAGAAGAAAAAGCCACAGAAAACTGCTAAAGAGAAAAAACAGGCAAAGCTGGAAAAGAAACAGAAGAAATATCAACAAGTTATCTAACGGGTTCAGAACACAGAAGGGCGTTGCCGCGCCTAAAAAACGCTGTAAATTCCTAAAAAATGGAGGACGGCATTTGAAAACCATCGATCCTGATCAGGAAAAATTCCCCGATATCTTGGCAAAAATCCCCCAAGGCAAACCTATTATCATGATCAATTTATTGAAGTTCAGGGACAAGGCCCGGTACCCGGATGGCTCTATCGCGTGCTCCGGGAGGGAAGCGTATCAAGCCTATACAAAAATCGCCTCAAAGACGCTCGCTGAGATCGGCGGTGAAATGTTCTGGCGGGGCCTGGTGTGCGGCTCCCTCATCGCCCCTGAGGGGGAAACATGGGATGAAGCCTTGTTGATTAAATACCCCTCCATTGAAGCCTTCAAGAAGATGCTGGCAATGCCGGAATACCAAAAAGGCACGGTTCATCGCTCAGCAGCCTTGGAGGACTCCAGGCTGATTGCAACCGTGGCAGAAATGTAAGACATTCCTACAGAATACGCGTGAGCAAGAGAGAAGCTGAGAGTAATCTATCACCATATCCGAGGAGGAATGCCATGGAACACAAGACCTACCCTGAATACAGTTCCAACTATCCGCTATTGTTGAAGACATTTATGAAAAGACCCGTTGACCTCTATCCGAACGAGATCGGCGTCGTCTATCGAAACCCGAACACTGCACGATACCAGCGATTCACCTGGCTGGAATGGTACCGCAGGACATGCCAACTGGCTAATGCGCTGAAAGGTCCCCTGGTGATAAAACCCGGCAAACCAAAAAAACCCGGTGATCGCGTTGCGACGTTGGCGCTCAATACCCACCGGCACCTGGAGCTCTATTACGCGGTCCCCTGCAGCGGCGCCGTATTGCATCCGGTCAACGTTCGACTGTCTTTAGAGCATATTGTGTACACCATCACTCATGCCGAAGATAAGATCATTTTCTTTGACGATTCCCTACTGCCCCTCCTAGAATCGATCTATGATCAGATAAAGGACGTGGTTGAATGCTTTGTATATATGTCCGATGACCCGGGTCTTCCGGAGACAAAGATAAAAAACCTCTATGCCTATGAAGAATTGCTTGCGGAACAATCGTCCGACTACGAGTGGCCCTATTTAGATGAAAATACCTTTGCGACCCTCTGTTACACGACCGGCACAACGGGCCAGCCTAAAGGAGCGATGTTTACCCATAGGGCCCTGTATCTGCTGACGCTTCACCTCATCACCCTGGGCACATTTGCCAATACGCCCGCATACGAAACCATCAACAGGCGCTTTGGTGAAAATGCCGTTAGCATGATCAACATCCCACTGTTCCATATTCATGCCTGGGGGACACCTTTTATAAACGTCTTTGGGGCGGCAAAGATCGTGCTCCCTGGCACGTTCACGGTGGAAGGGTTTTGTGAGTTGGTTCAGAACGAGAAAGTAACGGAGACAGGCCTCGTTCCAACAATGGTCGCTTTGCTGCTGGAATATAAGGATCTGACCAACTATGATTTGAGCAGCCTGGTAAACCTCTCAGTCGGCGGCGGAGCACTACCGCTCGGATTAAAGACCAAGTGTGAAACCATCATGCCCCATTTTAGAATGGTTTCCGGCTATGGCATGACCGAGACAGCACCTACCACCGTCAGGGCCGCTATCAAAAAATATATGGTGGACCTGCCAAAGGAACAGATTGATGAAGTCTTGGTAAAAACGGGGGTCCCCGTACCGGGCATTGAAGTCCAGGTCGTCGATGAAAAGGGGAATCCGGTTCCCAAAGACAATGCGACGCTCGGTGAGATTGTCATCCGGGGGCCATGGGTGACGGAGCAATACTATAAAAACCCGGAACAAACGACTCTGGTATGGCGTGATGCCTGGTTTCACACCGGCGATCTGGCAAAAATTGATGAACACGGTTTTCTTACCATCGGCGATAGAGAGTCGGATGTGATCAGAAGTGGCTCGGAAATGATCCCCACCGTTCTTTTGGAAAACCTCATTTGTCTGGCGGACTTTGTCCACGAGGCTACGGTCATCGGTGTCCCCGATCCTGTGTGGGGAGAAAGCCCGATGGCGATCATCAAATGTGCGCCTGGTACCTCCCAAAAAGAGCAAGATATTATCGAGTTTCTGCACACCCATGGCGTCGCAAAAGGCAAGATAACGAAGTGGATGCTACCGAAGCTGATTGCATTCACCGATGATATCCCAAAGACCAGCGTCGGGAAATACAACAAACGGGAAATCAAAAAGCAATTGGAGCGGTTTCTATCGTTGGCAAAGGAAATGTAAAGGCCGTGCGCAATGAGCGAGAAGCCGTTTCGCACATGGCTTCTCATTGCTGCTGCTGTCTTTTAGAGCTAACAAACAAACGTTCACAGCGACAATTTAATCTATTACCATAGGTTACCGCGAATTGAATATAGAGAGGTCTTCAGGACTTATTTTTTTCTTGTGCTTCCAGGATTATCTCCGTAGTCATTCTCGCCACTTCTCCCACCAGCGTTGAGCATGTATCCAACATACCCGCCGCCATGGCGGCCTTCATTTCATCCGGGTCGTACAGGTTGTAAAATTTGCCGAAAAAGGATTTTTGCAAATCAGCACACCTGCAGGTCCCGTATTTTTCTACAAAACGGTCGTGCAATTTTTTTGAAAGCACATTTGCCTTTACCAGCTTCATCATATCGCCGAACTCTTCTTTGGTTCTTCC
>Ga0315537_1000584_pt1 | contig 28548 bp, 28 predicted proteins | sample SalMarSW160270MG_FD_203091 | JGI IMG/M metagenome (GOLD analysis project Ga0315537, IMG submission 203091) | Salt marsh sediment microbial communities from the Plum Island Ecosystem LTER, Massachusetts, United States - Salt Marsh Sediment SW1602-70 ...
CACAATACGCCCCCACCAAGCACTGGGATATCTCACCCCCTTGCAATTCCTCCAACAGCGCAGTATGGTACCTAACAAAAACCCCTCGGTGTCTCATATGTAGTGAACGAGTACACGCCCTTGCGTATTCCCGGCAAAAGACCTATAATGTTCAGCCGTATTTTTGAGGAGGACGATGATCGCGCGGTATATCTTCTTTGATCTGGATAATACCCTCTATCCACGAGAATGTGGGCTCTTTCGCCTCATCGAGGAGAGAATAAAGGGGTACCTGTGTACCAGGCTGGGTCTGGACCTCGAAGAGGCCGCCGCCTTGAGGCACAGCTATCTGCGGCGATACGGCTTCACTCTTGTGGGACTCATGAATCATCATCGGATAGATCCCGAGGACTATCTGGCATTCGTGCACGAGGTGAATATCGAGGGGGTCCTCGCAGAGGATACGAGGCTTGCCCACATGATGTCCCGTATCCCTTTGGGAAAGGTCATCGTCACCAACGGCACGCAACGGCATGCCCGCCGCGTCATACGTTCGCTGGGGATAGAACCTTTTTTTTCTCATATCTTTGACATCGCTTTTATGGAGTATACCCCCAAGCCTCACCCTTCTTCTTTTCACAAGGTGATGGAGTATCTGGGGGTGGCTGGTGCTGAATGCCTTGTCCTGGATGACCACCCGCCGACACTGGCGACGGCCAGGGAATTGGGGATGACCACGGTCTATGTTGGGAAGAAGGAACAGATTGTGGCGGATTATCATATCGGGGAGGTCACGGGTCTTGAGGGGGTGCTCAGGGATTTGCAGCTCTTTGATGCGAGGGGGGCGGAGGGGGATATACAGTGATCACGCAAGAGATACAGGTCAAGACCACAACGAGAAATGAGCTGGTCGATATCACCCCGCAGGTGGAGAAGGTAGTGGAGGAATCGGGGGTAGGAGAGGGGATCTGTGTGCTTGTGGTACCCCATACCACGGCGGCGGTGACCGTCAACGAGAACGCCGATCCCAGCGTCAAGGCCGATATCATAGCCAAACTGAGCGAACTAGCCCCGGAAGGAGACCGCTACCGCCATATGGAAGGGAATGCCGATGCCCACATCAAGGCGGTCATTGTCGGATCATCTGAGACCCTCTTGGTGAGGGGGGGGCGGTTATCATTGGGGACCTGGCAGGGGGTTTTTTTCTGCGAATTCGACGGCCCGAGGACCCGAAGAGTTATAATCAGAGTGTTGTGACATCATCGACAGGGTTCAAGTGGTCAAGGGTCCTAGTGGTAAAGTGAAATGCTTAAGAGCTATAAGGACTTAAAAGTCTGGCAGAAGGCGTACCAGATTTGCATCATGATTTATAAGATTACGAAACATTTCCCTAATGAAGAAAGATATGGATTGACATCACAGATCCGGAGGGCTGCCGTATCTGTGCCATCGAACATCGCAGAGGGGTATGGTAGGAAGACGACACTGGAGTATGTGCAAGCATTATATATAGCGTATGGTTCTCATTGCGAGTTGGAGACCCAGATCATGTTATCAAATGATTTAGGATATATTGAATCAGACGCTTTCCAGGATCTTCAGCAAGAGATAGGGGAGGTTGAGAGGATGCTCAAGGCGCTCATTAAATCTCTGCGGAACAAACACTCTAACTCTTGAATCCTCGACCCCTAGAACCCTTTTTTGAGGAGTGTTAATGGAATCATTGTATCTCGTAACCGGTGGGGCGGGTTTTATCGGATCCCACATCGCCGAAGAGCTAGTCAAGAGGGGAGAACAGGTCAGAGTGATCGACAACCTCTCGACAGGCAAGCCCGAGAACCTGCATCACCTCATGCGTGAGATAGAATTTATTGAAGGCGACCTCCTGGATCAGGAGACAACTATACAGGCTATGGAAGGGATCGATTTTGTCCTGCATCAAGCTGCCATTCCCTCTGTTCCCAGATCAATTCAAGATCCCAAAGGGAGTACGGAGAACAACCTGAATGGTACCCTCCACCTCCTCTTGGCTGCCAGGGATGCCGGCGTGAAACGGCTGGTCTATGCCTCCTCTTCTTCCGTTTACGGTGACTCCCCAACCCTTCCGAAGAAAGAGGATTTTCCCCCGGCACCTTTGTCCCCCTATGCAGCCTCCAAGCTGGCCGGGGAATATTATTGTCAGGTCTTTTCCCAGGTATACGGCCTCGAGACCGTGAGCCTGCGCTATTTTAACGTCTTCGGCCCCCGGCAAGATCCCCTTTCCTTATACGCTGCCGTGATCCCCATTTTCATCTCCTCCGCTTTAGCGAAGAAACCCTTGGTCGTATATGGAGATGGTGAGCAGACTAGAGATTTTTCGTTTGTGGCCAATGTGGTCCAGGCCAACCTCCGGGCATGTGAGGCTGAGGGTATTGCCGGTGAGACGTTCAACGTAGGTGGTGGGGCTCAAACCTCACTCAATCAATTGGTAAAGGAACTACAAATGATCGTCAATACGGATCTGAAAATCGAATACGCTGATCCCCGCCCCGGAGATGTTAAACACTCCCTGGCTAGCGTAGAAAAGGCACAGAAGTTTATGGGGTATGAATCCGCAATCCAGTTCGGTGAGGGATTGCGCAGGACAGTCGAATGGTTTGCGTCAACGCAGTGAAAAACATCTTCACCGTTGATGTGGAGGAGGCCTTCCACAGAAACGATCTCCGTCTTTCCTCTCAACAACGTAAGCTCTTAGGGGGGAGGGTGGTTGAACAGATGCAGCGGCTCGTTGCACTGCTGAGGGGTGCTGGTCAGGGGGGGACCTTTTTTGTCCTCGGGGAGGTTGCTGAGCAATACCCTGACCTGGTAAGGCAATTGGGGGAGGATGGCTTTGAGCTCGGGTTGCACGGCTATCATCACCGCCTCGTCTACGAACAGGGAAAGGAGGCGTTTCGCCGTGAGACCCACGCGGCAAAGGTCCTATTGGAGGAGATAGGAGGGAGCAAGATCATGGGGTTTCGCGCCCCCTCGTGGTCCATTACCCAGAGATCCCTCTGGGCCCTGAGGATACTGGCAGATATGGGGTTTCAATACGACTCCAGTATCCTCCCGGCCAAGTCCTACTTGGAGGGGATGCATCGCTCCAATCCCCTGATACATCGGAGGGCGGAGGCCGAGATCATCGAAGTGCCACCATCCATTATGCGGATGGGACGCTTTCGGCTCCCTTTCTCCGGCGGGCTTTATCTCAGGACGTTGCCCTATTGGTTTATCCGTTTCTGCATAAAGAGCTTGAACCAAAGGGGTCTTCCCGCTGTTATCTATCTCCATCCATGGGAGCTGGACACAGAGCTCCCGCGGTTACCATTGGGCTGGAAGGGGAGGTATGCACTGTATCACAACCTTGATACGGTACAGACCAAGGTAGAGCGTTTGCTGGCGGAATTTTCTTTTGCCCCTGTGTATGAGGTTTTGCAAGATGCGCATTCCCTTTGTTGATCTTAAGCACCAGTATCGTGAGATTAAAGATGAGCTTCAGGAGGCCATCGATGGGGTCTTGGAGAAAGGGATATTTGTAGGGGGAGAAGAGGTTGAGTGGTTTGAGGAGGAGTTCGCCCAATACTGCGGCGTGCGGTTTGCCGTGGGGGTGGGGAGTGGGACCGAGGCCCTGCACCTCGCCCTGCTGGCTTGCGGGGTGGGAAGCGGTCATGAGGTAATAACGGTTCCCAATACCTTTATCGCCACGACAGAGGCCATTACGTTGACCGGGGCTCGACCGGTCTTCGTCGATATCGATCCTGAGACCTATACTATGGACACGGGTCAGATCGAGTCGGCCATTACTGAGAGGACCAAGGCCATCATTCCGGTGCACCTCTATGGACAGCCAGCGGATATGCTGCCCATCCTCGCTATCGCCGAGCGCCATAAACTCTTGGTGGTAGAGGATGCGGCTCAGGCCCATGGGGCGCTCTATAGGGGAAAAAAGGTAGGGGGTTTTGGGACGGTGGCCTGTTTTAGTTTCTATCCCACCAAGAACCTCGGGGCCTATGGTGAGGGCGGGGCGGTGGTGACGGATCATGAAGAGATTGCTCAGCGGGTGATGCTGCTGCGGGATCACGGCAGCAGGCAGAAGTACAGCCACGAAATAGAAGGTATGAACTCCCGTTTGGATACCCTGCAGGCCGCCATCCTGCGGGTGAAACTGCGCCATCTCGACCGATGGAACCAGGAACGGAGGGAACGGGCTGCGCTCTATGATACCCTCCTGCAGGATGCAAAGGGGGTGGTGCGTCCGACGATCCGAGAGGGGAGTACCCACGTCTATCACCTCTATGTCATCAGGTGCACCGAGCGGGATCGCCTGCGGGAGCATTTGGGGAACACGGGGATCGTAACGGGCATTCACTATCCTACCCCCGTATATCTGCAGCCTGCGTATGGCTACCTGGGGCTCAGCGAAGGGACCTACCCGGTGACCGAGCGGGTAGCTGCGGAGATCCTGAGCCTCCCCCTGTACCCGGAATTGCGCCGTGAGGACGTAGAGCAAGTAGCAGGCGAGCTCAAGGAGTTTATTGGCTGATGGAGCTCGATCTGTCGTTTATCCTGGTAAACTGGAATACCAAGGAGCTCATTCTGGAGGCCCTGCGCTCCATTGTTGATACTGTTCATGGTTATGAGTATGAGATATTCTTAGTGGACAATGGTTCGGAGGATGGGAGTTCGACAGCCGTTAAAAAGACCTTCCCCCAGGTCAAGCTCATCCTCAATGACTCAAACCAGGGCTTTGCTCGGGCCGTCAATCAGACACTGAACCGAACAGGGGGGCGCTATATCGTGCTATTGAACAGCGATGCAAGAATCCAGGAGGGGGCGATGCAAGCCTTAGTGGCCTTTATGGAGGATAACCCCGATGTGGGTATAGCAGGCGGACAGTTGATCAACGCGGATGGCTCACTGCAGAACTCCATTGCCCCTTTTCCATCTTTGGCAACGGAATTGCTCAACAGACGCCTGCTGCGGACCCTGTTCCCCCGTTACTATCCGGGGAAAGAGCGGGAGTATCCTTTTCCCATAGACGTGGATTCTCTGGTGGGTGCTTGTATCATCGTCCGGCGCGAGGCCATCGATGACGTGGGGAACTTAGATGAGAGGTATTTCTTCTTTATGGAGGAGACCGACTGGTGCTTGCGGATGAGGGAGCAGGGTTGGCGAATTAGTTTTGTGCCCCACGCCCGAATCATTCACCTCCAGGGGGCGAGCGCCGCAATGGCCAAGGCTGAGGCAAAGATAGAGTTTTATCGTTCTCGATATCGGTTTTTCACCAAGTGGCAGGGGAGGGGGAACATGATGCTCTTAAAACTGGGATTGATACTGCGCCTCATAGGAGAGATAGTGGGCAATTCTTTTTTGCTCTGGAAACTTCGGTATCGGAAGCGCTGGAGGACCTACTGCCGGCTCTTGCTCTGGCACCTCAGGTCCTGTCCATCCCATGAAGGCTTGAGAGAGGTGAGATATGTTACAACAGATCCGCGGTAACATTGATGTTGGTAAGCTCGTGCAGCGGTTCAAAAAGACCACCCTCATGGTGGTGGGGGACATCATGATCGATGAGTTTATCTGGGGGACGGTTTCTCGAATTTCCCCGGAGGCCCCGGTACCGGTGGTCGCTGTCACTCATGAGAACCTTATGCTGGGGGGCGCTGCCAATGTGGTGCATAACGTCCATAGCCTCGGCGGGCGGGTGCTGTTGGCCGGTTTGATCGGTGACGATCGGATGGGTGAGAAGATAAAGGAGCTCCTCACCGAGCAAGGGATCAACAGGGGAGGGCTTGTGGTGGAGGAGGGGAGGCCGACGACGGTCAAGACGAGGATCATCGCTCATAGCCAGCAAGTAGTCCGCTTTGACCGGGAAAGTCGGGACCCTATCAGCACACAAAGCCAGGAGCAACTTATCGATTATATCGATACACACTGGGGCCGGGTCGACGGGGTCATTATTGCAGACTACGACAAGGGTTTGATCATACCGGACCTGATGGATTTCGTCATGAATAGAAAGAGGAGCGATGGGAAGCTGGTGGCTGTCGACCCCAAGGTGAATAATTTTGCGTTCTACACAGGGGCGACCATTCTGACCCCCAACCGATCTGAGGCCGAGGCAGCTGCCAGCAAAGAGATACGGGACGAAGCGTCGCTCATGGAAGTAGGCAACCAATTGTTGGAGCGGTTCGCCAGCCAGGCAATCCTCATCACCAGGGGGGAGGAAGGGATGGCCCTCTTTGAACGGGACGGAGCGGTTACCGCAGTTCCCACCGTGGCCAAGGAGGTCTACGATGTTACCGGGGCGGGGGATACGGTGATTAGTGCCCTGACTTTGGCTCTGGCCGCTGAGAGCACGTTTCCCGAGGCGGCGGTCTTGGCCAATTATGCTGCCGGGATCGTGGTAGGCAAGGTGGGTACCGCTACCGTTACTCCTGAGGAGTTGAAGAAGGCTTTTACCGGTCGCGCCCGCTCTTCATAGCCTCCCATAACAATCGTAACTCTCGATTTTTCAGGAGATACGAACAGAAAAAGAAAATAGCTGTTGCTACGATAATCCCGCCACCTAACAGGGGTATCTTCACCGCATAACCTCCACTTTCCGTCCACGTATACGCCCTTTCAATAAGGATAACCACGAGGGTCATGGGTATGAGAGCCAATGCTATTGTGAAAAGGGATGAAAACAATTCTTGCCAGCGCAGTCCAGCTGTTTTTCGGTGAAAGAACAAAGTAAGCAGAGCCACATTGACGATAGCTGCGCAGGAGTTGGCGAGGGCCAACCCGGCGTGTTTCAACGGAAACATCAGGATTACTCCCAACAGGAAGTTGACAACCACGGCCACGATGGCCGTTAAGAATGGAATCTTGGCGTCCTCGACGGCGTAAAAGGCCCTGGAGAGGACCTGGATGCCAGCGTATGCCCAAATGCTTAAGGAATAGCAGAGCAGGGCCTGCGCCGTCATGAGGGTGCTGTGGTAGGTAAAGGCCCCTTGCTGAAAAATGAGGTTAATGATGGGGATGCGGAGGATGATGAGCCCCACCATGGCGGGTATGGAGATGAAGAAACTCATCCGCAGAAAAAGGTTCACTGTTTTTTTGAACTCCTGCATCTTTCCCTGGGCCACCAACCGTGAAAAGCTGGGCAGGAGCGCTACTCCGAGAGAAACACCGAAAAGCCCTAGAGGGAGTTCGAAGATTCGATCGGCATAATAGAGATAAGAAACACTTCCCTTTGGGAGGAAAGAAGCTAACAGCCGGCTCACTACCTGGTTGAACTGAAAGGCCGCAATACCTAACATCATGGGAGCCATCATGAGGGCGATGCGTCGCACCGCCGGATGGTGAAGATCGAACTTAATTTTAAAGGTTATCCCCTTGGCACGTAGAAATGGAATCTGGAGAAGCAACTGGGTTAAGCCCCCAAGGAATACCCCCAGGGCCGCGGTCAATATGGGGGGATATATCCTGGGACTCAAGAAGAGAACACAGGCGATAATGGAGATGTTGAGCAGACAGGGGGCGAGGGCTGGGGCAAGGAAGTGGCGGTGAGAATTGAGTATTCCCATAGCCAAGGCCACCAGGCCAATGAAGAAAAGGTAGGGGAAGCATATGCGCGCGAGCGTAATGGTGAGACTGATCAGAGCAGGATCATTTTTGACCCATCCGTAGGCCTGGATCTTGATAATCAACGGTGTGAAGGCGATTCCTACTACGGTCAATATAATCAGGAGGGAGGCCGCGACGGTGGTGATGGCATTGACAACCTGTGGTGCCTCATGTGGACGATGGGTCAAGTAGTCGGTGTAGACGGGTACGAATGAGGCCGTGAGTGTTCCTTCACCGAGGAGTCTCCTCAGCAAATTCGGTATCGCAAATGCTATGAAAAAGGCATCAGTGACTCTGTCAGCACCAAAGAAGCCTGCAATGACTATATCTCTGATCAACCCCAGGATTCTGCTCATAAGGGTTGCAGAACTCATTACCCCGGTGGCCCTGACTATTTCCCGCTGCTCGTGCACCTCTATTTCCTTATAAGTACAAAAATTCTTTTCCTCTGTTGACTACCATATTTTGAATCCCCGAAGCAACTTATTCTTCGTACGTATGCACAATGATCGCCCCATTCATAACAAGACATCCGCAAGAATGAGTCTTGTTTGTTTCATGCTTCTTTGGCTTCCTTTTGCGAGTTTTTCCCCTAGTTGAAATATTTTGTTCCTTGTGTTAACCTTTTGTTACATGTGAAAGAGTTGCTTTGAAGGAATTATTGTCTATTTACCATACGTTATTGAGTTTTTTCGGGGAACAGGGGTGGTGGCCGGCAGATACTCCTTTTGAAGTTATGGTTGGGGCTGTCTTGACACAGAATACGGCCTGGAGGAATGTGGAGCGTGCCATAGAGAACCTCAAAAAAGAGGGCGTGCTTACACCTCTGGGGTTAAAGGGTATAGATGAAGCGAGATTAGCAGAGCTCATCCGTCCGGCAGGATATTATAATGTCAAGGCCAAGAGACTCAAGAGCCTCATAAAATTCCTTGACGGGGGATATGGGGGGGATCTCATGAAGATGTTTTCAGAACCCCTTTCGAGCCTTAGGGAAGAGATCCTCACAATTAAGGGTATCGGTCCAGAGACGGCCGACAGCATCCTCCTCTATGCAGGGGAAAAGCCGATCTTTGTGGTTGACGCCTATACCAGAAGGATATTATCGCGACACGGCATGATCACCGATGGTACATCATACGGGGATATTCAGAGTCTGTTTATGAGAAGCCTTCCCCAGGATGTTTCACTGTACAAGGAATATCACGCCCTTTTCGTCCAATTGGCCAAGACCTTTTGTAAGACCAAACCCCACTGTGCTGAGTGCCCTTTGGAGGAGGGATGGCCTACCTCGAGCGCGAAATAAGGCGTCTGGTTGGAAAGGCGATACACCACTATCGCCTGATCGAAGATGGGGACAGGATACTGGTAGCCCTTTCAGGGGGTAAAGACAGCATGGTGATGATGAACATCCTGAATGAACGGAGGGCACGTGTGCCCATCAACTATGAGTTGAAGGTGCTTACGGTTGATCTCGGATACGCAGGCGTCACGTTTGAGGCATTGCAGGGGTACATGAGGGATCTTGGATGGAATTATGTCCTCAAGAAGACTCAGATCGGACCATTGGCCCAGAGCAGCTTCAATCGGGGAAACCCCTGTTTTCTCTGCGCGCGGATGAGACGAAAAATCTTCTTTGAGACTGCGCATGAGCTCGGATGTAATAAAGTAGCCTTGGGGCATAATAAAGATGACATCATAGAGACCTTTCTGCTCAACACCTTTTTCGGTGGTGAGATAAGCACCATGATTCCCCATCAGGTACTTTTTGGTGGGAAACTCACCATTATCAGGCCCTTGGCCCTGGTAGAGGAGGACACGGTTCGTGCCTACGCTCAATTTCGTGACTTCCCCGAGGTAAAGGATGGATGCCCCACGCGTGGTACGACCCGCAGGGGGCAGATAAAATACCTGTTGGGAGAGCTCAGTAAGATGGACAAGAGGATAAAGAAGAACATTTTTGCCGCCCTGAGCAATGTCAAGGGTGAATACCTCTTAAATGGCCATGGATCCCATCGCTAAGGTTAGTTTTATAATCGTTGCTTCTTTGCTTTTTCTCACCTGTTCTGCTCAGAAGGGAGATAAGGATTTCTACCAGGCTGCCCGCCAGCAGATGGTCACGGAGGACATTCAAAGACGGGGGATCGATGATCCGAGGGTCTTGGAGGCCATGTTGAAGGTGGAACGCCACCTCTTTGTCCCGAAGGATTATCGCCACATGGCTTATGCGGATCGCCCCTTACCCATCGGAGAAGGGCAGACCATATCACAGCCCTATATTGTTGCCCTCATGACCTATCACCTCCACCTGAAACCTGACGATAAGGTTTTGGAGATAGGTACTGGATCAGGATATCAGGCCGCTGTCTTGGCTGAGTTGGTGAAGGGAGTTTACTCTATTGAAATTATTGAGGAGTTGGCCCTTACCGCCCAAGAGCGCCTGCGGCAATTGGGCTATACCAATGTGTGGGTAAAGAGCGGTGATGGTTTTTATGGCTGGGAGGAATACGCCCCTTATGATGCCATCATTATGACCTGTGCTGCGCCGACGATCCCTGAGCATTTGGTAGAGCAACTGAGGGAGGGGGGGAGGATGATCCTGCCCTTAGGTGAGGAACCCTTTCACCAATCCCTTACCGTGCTCACCAAGAGGGCAGGGAAGATCGAGAAACAGCTGGTTTCAGATGTCGTCTTCGTCCCCATGACTGGTGAAATAGAGAAAGAAGAGGGGAAGTAATGGCTCCCAAGAAGGTAACAATATGCGTCATTGATGGGCAGGGAGGGGGGATTGGGAGTACCATCGTCAAGCGGATCAAAGAAGAATTTGGTGAGCGGGTGGAGATTATTGCCCTGGGGACCAATTCCATCGCCACTGCAGCCATGATGAAGGCCAGGGCCAATCGAGGTGCCACCGGGGAAAATGCCATCGTACGGATGGTCCCTCAGGCCGACTATATCATCGGTCCCATTAGCATCGTGATGGCCAACGCCATGATGGGTGAACTCACCCCCTTGATGGCCGAGGCCATCTCCTCCAGCCCTGCCTCAAAGATTTTGCTCCCCCTTTCACAGGAAAAGGTATCCATTGTCGGTGTGATCCCTCAACCGCTCCCCCATCTGGTAGAAGATCTTATTTCGAAGGAGTTGAAGGAGAAGATCGATGTGTGAGGCACATGTCTATCTTGAAAAGAACGGCGAGGAGGAACTCCTCTTGGAATCTGTATATCTTATCGAATCTGACGGGGATAGGTGGCGTCTGGAGAACATCTTCGGTGAACAAAAGGTCTTGCGGGCCGCTTTCAAGGTATTGGCCCTTTCCGAGGAGAAGATTGTCTTGCAGGAACTCGAGGCGGCTTGAGAGGAGGAACAGTACGTTGACCAAGAACCGGATATCCCCAGAAGAAGGACTGCAGGATGTTACGAGCGTTCAGAGCGAGCTGAAGCGGACACAGGAAAGGTGCAGCAAGTTGGAGATACTGACCAAACTCAGTGGTCTCCTTAATTCCTCCCTTGATTTTGAATACGTAAAGAGAAGGACTATAACAGCGGTAACGGAACTTCTCGACTGTGAGACCAGCTCCCTCCTCTTGAAGGACGATAAAGGACAACTATTCTTTGAAGTGGCTTTGGGGGAAAAGGGTGAAATTGTAAAACGGTTTCAGCTCAAGATGGGGGAGGGAATTGCCGGGTGGGTGGCGGTGCATGGTGAACCACTCATCGTCCCCCAGGCCGTTGAGGACCCCCGTTTTTTTAAAGATGTCGATCAGACCTCCGATTTCATCACCCATAATATCATCTGTGTCCCCTTGCGGATCAAAGAGGATGTCATCGGGGTTATTCAGGGTATCAATAAACGGGAGGGTACGTTCACCGAAGATGACCTCGAGCTCTTTCAATCCTTTGCGCATCAAATCGCCATCGCCCTGGACAACGCTCGATTGTATGAGGAATTGAACGAGATGGCCCGGAAGCTTGTTGAGGGTCTCTCAGAGGCCATTGAAAAGAGGGACAGTTACTCGGGAGGGCACCCCCAGAGGGTTTTGAAGATCTGTATGGCAATAGCCAAGTATCTGCCCTTAACTCCGGAAGAAAAGAGGCAGCTTACGCTCGCGGCCATCCTCCATGACATAGGGAAAGTGGGGATTACTGATCATATCCTGAGCAAGAATGGGATGTTGACCGTGGAGGAGATGGAGATCATGAAGGAGCACCCCCGTGCCGGAGCAGAGATAGTGGGGCATATCAAACAATTACGGCCTATCCTTCCGGGGATACAATATCACCATGAACATTACGACGGTTCCGGCTATCCAGAGGGTCTCCAGGGAGAAGAAATCCCTCTGATCGCTCGAATCATCGCAGTAGCCGACACCTTCGATGCCATCATCCATGAACGATCGTATCAAAAAGGGATGAGTAGAAGCACAGCGGTTGCAGAGATTACCGCGAATGCCGGTACCCAGTTTGATCCACATATGGTAGAGGCCTTTGCTCAAGCCCTGGACAACGGTGATATTTGATCTCTACATTGTTAATAGGAGATTGTAACCAAGAGGAGGGGCTGTGAAATCGAGAGTAGCCAACCCGATCATCTTCGCCTTAGATGTGGGGAGTTGGGATGAGGCTCAACGGTTTGTGGACGAGCTGAGGGATTGGGTGTGGGGCTTCAAGATAGGCAAAGAGCTTTTTACCTGGATGGGGCCGAAGGTGGTGGAAATGGTTCAAGAGAGGGGTGGCAAGATCTTTTTGGATTTAAAATATCATGATATCCCGGCGACGGTGGCTCGGGCATCAACCATGGCGACGCGACTCGGGGTATCCATGTTCAACCTCCATGCCCTTGGAGGCTTAGAGATGATGCACGCGGCAGTAGAGGCATCCCGGGAAGTGGCTCATAAGGAGAGGTTGCCAGCCCCCCTGGTATTGGGCGTTACGGTGTTAACGAGCCTGCGTGAGAGAGACCTCCGAGCAGTAGGTATTGCCAAACCGTTAGAAGAAGAAGTCGTTCAACTGGCCACGCTGGCTCAACAAGCAGGGCTTGATGGGGTGGTTGCCTCCCCCATAGAGATCAAGCCTTTGCGCCAGTCCTGCGGTGAGGATATGGTGGTCGTTACTCCTGGTGTGCGGTTGCACAAGGGAGCGCGACATGATCAGGCCAGGGTGATGACTCCGCACGAGGCGGTTGAGGCAGGGGCCGATTATGTGGTCATCGGCCGTCCTATTCGAGAGGCACCAGACCCCCTCAAGGCGACCCAAGAGATCCTTCAAGAGATTAGATCAGCGACTTAAATCGTTCTACGTCCTGGGGGGTATCGATACCGATGGAGGGGGCGGATATGATAACGGTTTTAATTTTGTATCCGTTTTCCAATATCCTGAGTTGTTCCAGCCCTTCCTGTTTTTCCAGAGTGCTGGGGGAAAGGGCTGTTAGCTTCAGCAGAAAATCCCGTCGAAAGGCGTACAGGCCTATATGTTGCCACGTACCCCTCAACTCCTTTTTATCTAACAGTTTGATGGTTTCGATTTCTTTGAGTGGTTCATCACCTGCTTTCTCCAATATGTGCCGGGGATAGGGGATGGGTGACCGGGAGAAGTAGAGGGCGTATCCATCATGATCCACGACGGCCTTGACCACATGGGGGTTGTAGAGGTCGGTCCCGTTCAGCAGGGGGGTGATCAAGGTGGTTACCATAATCGATGGATCGTGCGAGAACGGTGCGATGGCCCTGTCGATATCCTCAGGTTGTATAAGGGGCTCGTCTCCTTGAACGTTCACCACGATGTCTGATTCTATATGCTTTGCTACCTCGGCTACTCGCTCCGTGCCTGAACAATGGTGGGGCGAGGTCAACACGGCCTCACCACCGAATCCCTTTACCGAGGCAACTATCCGTTCATCGTCAGTGGCGACGATGATCTGCTGGGCCGATGATGCCTTTACCCGCTCATACACGTACTGAATGAGGGGTTTCCCTTTGATCTCAATCAAGGGTTTCCCCGGCAAACGGGTGGAATGATATCGAGCAGGTATGATAGCGCTTGTCTTCACTGCATACCTTTTTGAAGGGGGTGAATCGCAGTGGCCGCTAAGCAGCTGTTTCACCACCTCATGGCATGTTATTGGTGAACAAACTCCAATAAAATCAATAATATATAATCTCAATTACTGAGAGGACTTATTGTATCGCGATATATACCACACCCAGGCCAGTGAGACAATCCCCAGTTCAAAATAGCACGCCATCGGCTCGGCCTTATCGGACGATTTTTGTCCCTGGGTGCGCACTTTTCGACCATTCCCCTTTCAAAGCTCACACAAAAAGCGGATGTATATATATCGGATATCCAATGAAGTCTTGAACGAGAGATGAGGTACGTGCCTTTTGAAGGTGTCTATTGTTTTTTTCTGGTATTATGTTATACTTTAACAATAAATAGTGTTATAATGTAAAGCAACATACGTTTTTATGCAGCCTATGGCACATAATTTGCTTTATAATTTAAGTAGAGAGATTTCAGTAGGTAGTATCACTACGCAGTAGTGGCAAGGAGGAGGTTCTCATGATGAAAAAGGCTTTAGTGTTTATGTCGTTTATATGCATTGGGTTGGCATTGTTCCCCTTTGGCATCTCACATGCTCAAACCGGGCCGCCTATTCGGCTTACCCACAGTACTTTATTCCCCGCCCCCCATATTCAAACTCAGCTGATTGATTCTTGGGGTAAGGAGATTAATCAGAGAACCAACGGGAGGGTCATAGTAGAAATCTATCCAGGCCAGCAGTTGACGAAGGCAGACGAATGCTATGAGGGTGTTGTTCAAGGAAAGTCTGATCTCGGGTTTTCACTCCTCGCTTATACTGCAGAGAGATTTCCGGTTATGGGAGCAGTGGATCTGCCCCTCGGGTATACCAGTGGAAAGGTGGCCACGGCAGTTGCCAACGAGGTCTATCGTAAATTCAAGCCCAAAGAGCTGAGCGACACCCAGGTAATGTATCTCTCAGCTCACGGCCCCGGCTTTATCAATACGAGGGTAAAGGCGGTGAGGAGTTTGGAGGACATGAAGGGCCTCAAACTCAGGGCCCACGGCGCCAGCGCACGGGTTGTGGAGGCGTTGGGTGGCATAGCGGTCTCTAGGCCCATGCCGGAGGCATATAACATGATTAAAAATGGCGTGGTGTTTGGTGCCATGCATCCCTTGGAGGCCCATGATGGATGGAAGATGGCAGAGGTCGATGATTATGTTACGGCTTGTTATTCTATCGCGTATACGAGCACCTTTTTTGTGGTTATGAATAAGGATAAGTGGAATTCCTTGCCAGAAGATATAAAACTGATTATTGAAGAGGTCAACAATGAATGGATAGCGCAGCATGGCGAGGCATGGGAAACAAGTGATGAAGTCGGCATGCGGGTCTTTTTGAACAAGGGAAACTCGATTATCGGCCTCAGTGACAGGGAGGCTGCACGGTGGAAGAGGGCAGTCGCACCTATTATTGATGATTACGTAAAATATCTAAATGGGAAGGGTCTTAATGGTCAGGAGATCGTCGATTTTACGATCAAAACCCTGAATAGCATGCAATAGACCTCAAAGGAGTTAAGCCATGATTGTTACATGTGATAAATGTGGGGAAAAATATCAGATAGATCCTGCACAGATCAAAGGGAAGACAGCCACGTTTCCGTGCGAGTCCTGTAACAACATGATCACGGTTGCACCGCCAGAAGGGAGTCCTCCGAAATCTCCACCTCCGGCAAAAAAACCGACTAAGGATCGTGGGGAGAAGGGTCCACCAACACCTGAAGCTGAAAAAAAGATGCCCATGGGGATCGGCTCCATAAGGAACAGGCTCGGCCTCCGTGCTAAGATGTTCATCCTGTTCTTTTTAGTTCCTATTATTCTTATTTTGGCTGCAAGTCTGCTCTACATATGGCAGCTGAACACGCTTTCTTCTCGACTCGCCAAAGGCAGTTCGGAGATGGTCACGCATATGAGCGAGGATGTCATTATCAAAAGGGCACAGGCGGTTGCTACACAAACTCAACTCTATCTTACAACGCATCCCGAATTGAAAAAAAACCTTTTCATGTATGATTCAGGATTCAGGGCAGTGGCCCTGCAGAAGGTGGGGTTGGAAGATTATACCGCCTTATATGAGAAACCAGGAAAAGATGGCATCTGGCGTACCTGGGTCCATGTTAACCCTGATATTGTCGGAATTGACATGAGTACGTTGAAAGAGTCTCTCGGAGAGCATTTTGATGGTTTCTGGGATATTTTTACTGGTGTTAAAGCTAAAGATATATCGCAAGGGGACTATAAGTGGCGAGATAGAGATGGCGCCGTACGTCCTAAATTCATGGCGTGTGTACCGGTCGCGGGGACACCCTACTTTATTGCCGCTACAACGTACACCGAAGAATTTACCGACCCAATACAGTTGATGCAGGAAAGTGCCGATCGATTTGCCGTGAGGACACGAACTATTATTATCGGTATCCTCGTTGCCACACTGATACTCGTTGGCTTTATCGTGTTTACGTATAGCTACCGTCTCGCAGGGAAGATGAAATATTTGACCGATGTTACTGATCGTATCAGTGTCGGCGACTTGGATGCTGAAATAGTAGGTATCCAATCAAATGATGAGATTGGAGAATTGGCCAATGCCATGAAACGTATGCAGGCCAGCGTCCGTCTTGCCGTAAAACGATTGCGCGAGCGGAGGTAGTATTTATTATCATGACCTAAGAGAAAGAAGTGCCTTTGTAGCACCTTTGCAGATATTACAGAGGCACTCGTGTTTTTGCCCACACGATTTATGTGAAGGTAGGTGTTACACCCTCTACGATGGGTGTACCAAAGGTACAGTTCAATCCTGTATAAGGTGATTTGGAAATTATGCCAAATTTTTTTCGTTCTTTCGAGGCAGGGTGATAGCTTGATTCCGGCCCTCTTTCCTGCTAAGATCTTCTTTTTGGTGGCACTGACGGTGGATGTCATGCCCCTTGAAAATTGAGCAACCCTTATCTGCTTCAATGTGTTCCACGCCGTCTATACAACCATGGCTCTGTGAAAAAGAGGGGTTGACGAAGCAGTAATAAAGGGGAATATTGGTAGTAAATGTGCTATAATATGCTTTCATATAACAGATGAAGGCGCTCTTTAAAAAGGGTATAACAATAGGCAGTGCTTGATCGTTGGATCAAGACTCTGAGGCCTAGGAAATAACCTGTCAGGAGGATACTTATGGAGATTACCTGTGAAGGGTGCGGGAAGAAATACAACATAGACCCAAAGAAGATAACAGGAGCAACATCTACGTTTCAATGTACTGAATGCAATCAAAAGATTACGGTTTTAAATCCAACACAAGACTCGGGCACAAAGAAAGAAAAGGCGAAACCATCGGCGACTGCCCCTCGAAGGCGTTGGTTTGGCTTGCGAGGTAAAATGCTCTTCCTTTACTTTTTTGTGCCGATCTGTCTTATCATAGCTGGGAGTCTCTATTACCTGAATAATATGGAAACTCTTTCCAGAGACATTAGTGAAGAGAGTCTTGATCTCGTGACAGATATGGCCGAAGAAGCGGTCGCCGAGAAAGCGAGGGCTGTTGCTAGGGAAGTGGGGATTTACCTGAACACTCATCCAGACCTGCAAAAGGAGGATTTCCAGAACGATCCAGAATTCATGAAAATAGCGGTACAGAGCGTGGGAAATACTGGGTATTCACTACTGGTTTCTAGAGCTACTGAGGATGAACCGAGTATGATCTGGGCCCATCCGAACAAAGAGTTGATTGGTGTCGACATGCTCGTGGCTTCTGTTGAGACCAACTTGGGAATGGAATTGGAACGGTGGAAGAAGGTGACGGCTAAGGAGTTTGAATTTGGCAAATATTTTTTGGGGGTTGATAACCGGGAGACGTATGAATTCTCTGTACCTATTGAGGGGACTATTTTCAATGCTGTCAGTACCACATACCTTGATGAGTTTACCTTGCCGATGACTGAGCTCCAAAACAAGGCCACCGCTATGACGACACGTACGACACGTAACGTGATTATTATTTTGATTGTCACAGCTTTACTTGTCGCTATTTTGGTTATTGTCTACAGTTACCGGTTATCAGGAAGGCTGAGGTATTTGTCTAGTGCTGCGGACCGTATCAGTGTAGGGGATTTAGATATGGAAATAGCGGGAATCAAATCAAGGGATGAGATTGGAGTCCTGGCCAATGACTTGAGCCGTATGCAGACGAGTATCCGCCTAGCAATACAGAGATTGCGCGAGCGAAGGTAGGTAGTATTGCAGATAGAACAGAAGTGCCTCTGTATCATCTTTGCAGATAGTACAGAGGCACACGTGTTTTTGCCCGCCGGATCTATGAGAGGGCTATCTTGACTACCTCGTCCATGCGTTGGACGAACTTAAATTCGAGTCCCTCTTTGACATGATCTGCCAATTCTTCCAAGTCTTTTTCATTCTTTTGAGGCAGGATGATGGTTTTGATTCCAGCTCTCTTTCCTGCCAGAATTTTTTCTTTAATGCCTCCAACGGGGAGGATCAGTCCCCGCAAGGTAATTTCACCGGTCATGGCAACATCGCTGCGCACCGGTTTGTTGATGAGCAAAGAGGTGAGGGCCATAAACATGGCGATCCCCGCTGAGGGCCCATCTTTAGGGATGGCACCGGCAGGGACATGGATGTGAATATCGTTCTTTTGGTAGAAGTTTTCCTCGATCCCCAGCTCCTTGGCCTTGGACCTGATGTAACTGAGGGCGGCCTGGGCGGATTCTTTCATCACCTCCCCCAGCTGTCCCGTCAGGGAAAGCCCCTTTTCGCCGTTCATCTTAGTGGCCTCCACAAAGATGATGTCCCCTCCGGTAGGGGTCCAGGCCAGGCCTGTAGCCACCCCTGGGTTGGAAGTCCTCTCCGCCACCTCAGGAAAGAACTTAACCGGTCCTAAGAATTTATGCAGCATGTCCGTCTTATCCGTCTGCACCGTCACCTTTTCCTGCTTCCCTTCGGCCACCTCTTTGGCCACTGCCCGGCAGATCGCTGCGATCTCCCGCTCGAGGTTTCGTACCCCGGCCTCCCTTGTGTAGGAATTGATGATACACAGGAGGGCTTCATCGTTGAATTCCAGCAGTTCAGAAGAAAGTCCATGCTCGTCGAGCTGTTTGTGTATGAGGTGCTCCTTGGCAATCATCAGTTTCTCATCATCAGAGTATCCAGGCAGCTCCAAGACCTCCATGCGGTCCTTTAAGGCCGGTGGGATGGGTTCGAGTATATTGGCCGTGGTGATGAACATGACCTTTGAGAGATCAAAGGGGACGTCGATGTAGTGGTCTGAAAACGAGAAATTCTGCTCAGGATCCAGCACCTCCAGTAAGGCTGACGATGGATCCCCTCTAAAATCGGTACCGATCTTATCCACCTCGTCGAGCATGAAGATGGGGTTGTTGCTCCCGGTCTTTTTGATGCCCTGTATGATCCTGCCTGGCAGGGCTCCGACATAGGTCCTCCTGTGCCCCCTGATCTCCGCCTCATCGCGCACCCCGCCCAGGGAGATCCTGGTGAATTTGCGCTCCATGGCCCTGGCGATGGACATCCCCAGGGAGGTCTTTCCGACACCAGGGGGGCCCACAAAGCAGAGGATAGGGCCCTTCATATCCTTTTTCAACGTGCGCACGGCCAGATATTCGAGAATCCTTTTTTTCACCTTCTCTAAGTCATAGTGATCTTCGTCCAAGGTCTTTCGGGCATGGTCAATAGCGAGGTTGTCATCGGTACTCTTTGACCAGGGGAGCTCTACCAACCAATCGAGGTAGGTCCTGGCCACCGTGTATTCGGCCGAGGCAGGGGGCATCTTGGAGAGTCTGTCGAGCTCCTTTTCGGCTGCCTTGCGTGCCTCTTCGTGCATCCCTGCATTTTCGATCTTTTCCTTCAACTCCTTGAGCTCTGCACCATGTTCATCGATCTCACCCAGCTCTTTTTTGATGGCCTTCATCTGCTCCCGCAGATAGTATTCCCGCTGTGTTTTGTCGATATCCTCTTTGACCTGTGATTGAATCTTATCACCCAACTCCAGTATCTGGACCTCGCGGGCTAACAGGAGGTGGACTTTGTTGAGACGATCCTTTATGGTAACAATTTCCAATACCTCTTGCTTTTCCGATGGGTTGATGTTGAGGTTAGAAGCAACAATATCGGTTAGGATGCCGGGGTCCTTGATGTTCGTAACCATGTTCTTTAATTCTACCGTGAGGTGAGGTGCCAATTCCACAGCCTTTTGAAAGAGGTTTTTCAAGTTCATAACGAGGGCATCAATTTCTACTCCTGTGGCCTCATCATCATGCAGCACCTTCACCTCAGCCAAAAAATAGGGATCGTCTTGCATATACCGTGCTATCTTAATCCGTTCGAGCCCCTGGACAATGACCCGTTGCGTCCCATCCACCTCCCTCACCATGCGCACCAGGTGGGCTGCAACACCTATATCATAGAGCTCACTGGAATCTGGTTCCTCGACTTCCGAGCTGTATTGGGTGACTACCCCAATGATCCGGTCCCCTTCCATGGCCTCATCGATTAATTTGACGGACTTCTTTCTCCCTACCATGATAGGGAGGATGAGTTCGGGGAAAAGGACGGTGCCTCGTAGCGGTAAAATGGGTAAGCGGTTAGGGATAGAGATCTTTTCTTTTCCCTTTTCACCCTTTGATCTTGGTACAAATATCATATCTACACCTCTTGGAGACCTCAAAACTCTATTCTTTCAGGGTAAAAAATAATCACACCGGCTTTATCTGTCAACTACTATTTTTAATAAAGCAAAAAGAATGCCAACCTTATTATCTACGGATCTTATTCCTCAAAGACCTTCCTTGCTCGATCGGCAGGATTGAGTGGGACGGGGTAAGCTGTGCGGTCTCAGCTCCATTTTAAGGATGAAGTCATATATTCCTTTACCTTCCCGAGGACGATCTTCGGTATATCTTCTTTGTTTTTGACGTTGAAGAGGGAAATGTTCTTCTTTTTTACCGTTCCATCCTTAAAACGAGTGGCATGGACATTGTGGCCCAAATGCACGGCAGTTACGCGGTTTTCAATGTGGTTAAAGAAATCAATAAGCTTTTCAAGATTCGTGATCTGCATATCCGTAATAATGAAGATATCTGGATTATCCGCACAGGAAAGGAGGTAGGTTATGTCATCCAAATCCAGAGCCGTGCCACCACCGAAGTATCGACATAAGGCCTGGTAAATATGCTCTTTGGCATGGTTGAAATCCAGAACGATTTTGTTACCCCTCAATGCATCGCTGAAGTTATAGACGGCAGCTCTCGATTCATGTTTCAGGTAGGCGTTGCACGCACAGGCAGCCCCGAGGACAGCGTACGATAACCGCTCGCGAGGATTGATCATGCTTCCAGATGAGTCGATGATAATGAGACAGTCGGGAGTTCCCTCATATTCTCCATGTGTCTCCCCCTCTCTCTTCGTCCACATTTGAGTCATCCCTGGCATGATCTTGCCGAAGCTGGTCCAGACATCGATATCGGCAAACGGTTTTCCAATTTCCCAGGGCCTATGGGCATGGGGATGAAGAAATCCCCGCTTTTCAATGGGGAGTTGCCTGAGGGGGAGGGTGTAGCTCTCAGCCAGTTTCATATAATAGAGGAGATTGGCATCGATGGGGTTGCCTTTTCCCCTGCCCATCCCTCCGGTGCCATATCCTTTTTCCTCCAATTCCACTTTGAGATCATCCACCGTCTCCTTGAACTCCTGCAAGTCTTCGACAGCACCGGCGAATTCCCTCAATCCCCGATCAATTTCCTCCAAGGAGTAGTTCTCCAGAGAGTGTTCCCCCATGGGGTTGGGGTTAGATTCTCCCGGGGACCTCTGGTGCTCATTTTCCCATTCTTCTTCAAGGAGGTCCTGGATGACCTTGGTGAATTTCTTAATGCTCTCCCCCCATCTCTTGCGTTCCAAATAGGGGATACGGGAGAGACGATTGACGAGTTCTTCATGCTCTCCATTGCCCAGATCTTCCCCCCATATTTTTTCATAGAGGGCGGTCAGCACCTTGTGTACTCCGGTCGTAGGAAGGTTTCGGTACAGTGTGGCAAGTTTTGTGTCTCTTTCCTTTACACAATACGTATCCGTTACCACATCCATAAAATAGGTGGTTGCCTTTTGGGCCTGATCTTTTTGCTTTACCACCTTTTTGGCCTCATTATAGAGGCTGATATGGGTATGAAAATCCCAGGGACAATACATATAATGGGTAATCCCATGGTCGAGAACAGCCTCAACGATCTCCTCTCCGTCCATTTTCCCTTTAAGGCTTTGGTAAAAGGCACTGCTGATGGAGAGCTGTTTGCTCTTGATCTCCAATGCGACATCCTCACCCCCCTCGATTACATTTGGAAGGGGGAGTTGGGGGTAAAGGTGTTTTCTCCTCACCCTGGGCCACACTTTTTGAATGATATCTTCAATTTCCATTGCCGAACTTCAGAAATAGAAAGGTTTAATCCCCTCATTGGGGAAAATGAGTTGATCTTTCTCGTAGACCTTCCCCCCTACTATTTTACCAAGCCCCTTGATCCTGCCTCCGACCATCAGTTCACCGCCGGTCATACCATGTCCCGTGTTAAAACCGAGATTGTGTCTGACGACGATCTTTCCCTGCTTCATGCCCGCCCCCGTATAGTTCTTGCCGCTCCCCTCGATAATTAATTCCCCCCCGTCCAGTCCTATGCCCGTAAAGTCACCCACATTACCTTCCACAATCAATTGTTTGTTGGAGGGAAGGCGGTATCCAAGGAGGTTGATCTTGACATTGAGGTCTCGCAATTGGAGGCGTATTTCCTCTTCTTGGGCATGATTGCAGAGGGCGGAGATATAGACCCCTGCCGGACCTGTTATGAGATAGGGAATTTGGTCCGAGTGGTCAAGGGCATAACAAAACTCTTCTATGTCCTCTGCCGTATACTCTATTCCCTCCATCCCCTTTTCGGCTATGCTATAGGCCTTGATAACAGTGCTATATTGCATCAGCCACACTAAGTCTTTGGCCTCATTTTTCAAGAGATCTTCATACCCCGTGAGGATCTTGGAGAGTGTTTCTTCCTTGGATTTTAAGATAGTATCCAGGGGGATCTCGCGTTTGCGAGTGCCAGCGTGGTGAAATGCCTCAAAGGGATTTTTCATCCTTTGCCCCGATATCCCGTTTTATCTCTTCATAAATGGGATGATCTCCTTCAAGGGGGATTACCTCTTCGCCGTCAATTGCCCGATATCCCACAGCGAAGGCCTCCAAAAGGTATTCTCTCTGCTCATTATATCTTTGAAAGACCTCTTCTGCCGCCTCCTTGGCCAAATATATCTGAAAGGGGTCATTTCTCCCTTCCCCCTCCTTTTTGGAAAGATAGGAATCCTTCCACTGAATTCGATGGGCGAGGACATACGGGATGATGAGCCGGACGTGCTCAAGATCTACCCCATCATCCTCCAAGAACCAGGCCAATGACTGGGCATAATTCCTGATAGACATGGGGAGGCGATTGGAGGCACAATTTTTGATGTGGTGGCAGAGATAGCCGCTATAATGACAGCCATCTTCACATACCTCCACTGACCTCTTTTGGCCGTATTTATGACAAAAGGAGAGTTCAGCCAGCATCATACGCACCAAGGCGTTGGCATCGATGTCAAAATCTAATTTCGCCATCTCCTCGTTGATCTCACCCCTCTCCCCTCTGGCAAGACCTTCGAGCCCGAGCTGATCTTTCATGTATTCGCCGAAAAGGTCGCAGACCCCCTCTGCCAGAGCCATTTTTTCCTCATACGGTTTTTCACCCCGCAATATGTGGTGGAGTTCTTTCTCATACTGCGGGTGTCGGAGAGGGTGGTTCACTCGAGCCTCCTTGCCGATTGTGTAGGCTATATTTGAACCGGGGTGTCTGGACTCAATCAAGACGTCGAAACGGTCGATGAGGGGTGCAATGATGGTATTGGTGCCCCTGTCCTGATAGTTGGCCGTCGCAAAGAGGGAGTACTCGTCATTGATCAAGATCTCGTTAAGATATTCCCAGTTGCCCCGGTCGACGCCATTTAAGATCATACTCTGTTTGGTCTCCGGGAGGCGGTTTATTTCATCCACGATCTTCACCGGGATCTGTGCGAAGTTGCTCCAGACCACCTTTTCCCTCCCCTTATTAAGCTCACCGAGATCAGGCCTGCCGATGATCTTTTCTTCTGTCTGTTCGGGGTGACCAGAGACCTCGCTTCCCCAGATGATCCCGAGCGGATAGCGGTAGATGATAGAACCCACGTATTCCGCTGAGGTGGTTTTCCCCAAGCCAGGTTCACCCATGATGAGCTCCTTGCCCCTGTTGAGGGCTGTGAGGAGGCTCAAGAGAAGGGTGGAATTGAATGGTTCACCCTTTATGGCGACATCCGGTCTGTTGAGATAGAGATTGTCGCTGATATATGTATATATCTTCCGGACTCTTTTTTGATAATGACCGTTCTGCATTGTTACCTTCCTCATTACGCCACAATCACCTTGTGCCTTCTATTACTATATCTAGGATAACATCTTGTTTTTCGGAAATCAAGAAGACCCCATCTACTGCTTTTCTCCTTTTTGGTTCGTACCGTGTTTCCCCCCGTATATGGTTTTGTTAGCATCACACATGCGCGGGGGGAGATCATACACAAACGTTCGCGCAGAGGGGGAGGACAGGGTATATTGTAAGGCCCTATGATTCCAAAGATGAGAGGACTCAATCCTTCCAACTGGCAAGATTAAGGATGCGCACGAGGAAGTAGAGGTTTACCAAAAAGATAACGATTCCGAGGATAACACCAGCAACGGCCCTATTCGTTGATACTTGGTAGAGATCACCTTCAGTGAAATAAGAGTTGGCAATAAGGATGGAGACCAAGATGGAGGTTACAAGACCTCCCAGAGATCCCTTAACGTAGATCAAGAGGGCCAGTCCAATGCAGATGCCGATGGTTATTTTGGTGTCAGGGAGGAAGAATCTCGCCCCATACACGATATCAAATATTTCTTGGATGATCTCCACAGGCAGCTCCAGGTTCTTAGTATAGTTAAGGGCAAAACGAGCACTTTGTCAACCCTTTCTGCATCTGATTTGTTGCAACGTGCGGTGAACATAACGATCATGATACCTGTAGTAGGTAAGAGGAATACATAACCACTCGCCCCTTCCCGAGATAGAAGTATACGTTTGGCATCAACGTTGAGTCCTCAGTAGAGAATGTGCTATCTTCATACAGAGGTAATCGAGTATGCTATAAAGGTAGACGTATGAGCGAGGATAAGATCGTCATCAAGGGGGCCAGGCAGCACAATCTCAAGAACGTAGACCTGGAGATCCCCAAAGGGTGTTTGGTGGTGCTCACCGGGATCAGTGGTTCGGGTAAGTCCTCCCTTGCCTTCGACACCATCTATGCTGAGGGGCAAAGGAGATATGTGGAGTCCCTCTCCGCCTATGCCAGGCAGTTTTTGGAGCGGATGGATAAGCCCGATGTGGACCTCATCGAGGGACTCTCCCCGGCCATCGCCATCGAGCAAAAGGGAATCAGCAGAAATCCACGCTCCACCGTGGGGACGGTGACGGAGATTTACGACTATCTCCGCCTTCTCTTTGCACGGGTGGGGCACCCCCACTGCTATAGCTGCGGCCGGGAGATCAAATCACAAATCCCGCAACAGATGGTCGATCAGATCCTGACGTTGCCCGAGGGGAGCCGTCTGGTCGTCCTAGCACCCCTGGTGAAAGGGCGAAAAGGGGAATATCGAAAAATTCTTGATCAACTCAGGGGGGAGGGGTTTGTCAGGGTGAGGATAGATGGGGAGGTCAGGGACCTTGGTGAAGAGATACCCCTTGATAAAAACAAGAGACATGACATTGATTTGGTCGTTGATCGACTCGTGCTGCGCGAAGGGATTAAGAACAGGATCACCGAGTCGGTCGAGCTGGCCCTGCGCTATGGTGATGGGGTGGTTCAGGTGGCAATCGATGAGGGTGAGGAGCTTGTCTTCAGCGAACGGTTTGCCTGTTTGGAATGCGGTGTGAGTTATCCTGAGATATCTCCCCGCCTCTTCTCCTTTAACAGTCCCTATGGGGCGTGCCCCCGCTGTGGCGGCCTGGGTTTTCTCACCTCACAGAAAACCCCTGGTGAGAAGGAGTTTCCATTGTTCGAAGCGACAGAAGGGGAGGGGGGTATTGTTCCGTGTCCTGAGTGCGGGGGAGCGCGACTGCGGAAGGAGGCCCTCCATGTGAGGTTTCAAGGGCGCTCCATTACTGATATAACGCAGCTTTCCATCCAAGAAGCCCAGCATTTTTTTCAGGGTGCCACACTCTCCCCTCAGCAAGAGGAGATTGCGAGACTCGTGTTGCGGGAGATTACGGAGCGGCTCAGTTTTCTCGTGCGCGTGGGGCTCACCTATCTTTCCCTCGATCGAACCGCCGCCACCCTCTCCGGGGGTGAGGGAGAGAGGATCAGGCTGGCCACCCAGATAGGATCAGGTCTCACCGGGGTCCTCTACGTGCTTGATGAGCCGAGCATTGGTCTCCACCTCCGAGACAATCTCAGGTTGTTGGAAACCCTCAAGCAATTGCGTGATCTGGGTAACACCGTCATCGTGGTGGAGCACGACCCACAGACCGTGATGAGCGCCGACTATGTCATCGACATGGGGCCTGGTGCCGGGGTGCATGGTGGTGAGGTAATCTTCACGGGCACACCCCGGGAGTTATTGAAGGATACGCTGTCTCTGACCGGCCAATACCTTTCCGGTCGTCTCGCTATTCACATTCCTCCCAGGAGGAGGGACAGGGGCAAAGGATCTTTGATCATCGAGGGGGCAGGAGCCAACAACCTCAAGGGGATCACGGTAGAGATACCGCAAGGGATTTTCACCTGTGTGACTGGGGTCTCCGGCTCCGGAAAGAGTACTCTCATCATTGATACGCTCTACCGCGCCCTGGCACAACGACTTCACAACGCCAGGGAGCGGTCCGGTGAATTTGTGGCCCTGCGAGGGACCGAGGGGGTGGATAAGGTGGTGAAGATCGACCAGATGCCTATCGGCAGGACCTCACGATCCAATCCTGCAACGTATACTGGGATTTTCACTCTTATTCGAGACCTCTTCGCCCAACTCCCCGAAGCAAAGGTGAGGGGCTACACGCAGGGTAGGTTCAGCTTCAATGTCAAGGGGGGGAGGTGCGAGGCGTGTCAAGGAGAAGGTATTATTCGAATAGAAATGCACTTTCTCCCCGATGTCTACGTGACCTGTGATGAGTGTAAGGGAAGGCGCTTCAACCGTGAGACGCTGGAGATCAGGTACAAGGGTCGGGATATTGCGGAGATCCTGAAGATGACGGTGGAAGAGACCTTGGAGTTCTTCCGCAATATCCCGCCATTGAAAAAGCGGCTGCAGATATTGGCTGATGTGGGACTCGGGTACATACAACTGGGACAGCCCGCCCCCACCCTTTCGGGGGGCGAGGCCCAGCGGGTGAAATTGGCTCGGGAGCTGGGCAAGCGGGACACCGGCAGAACCGTCTACATCCTCGATGAGCCCACCACCGGCTTGCACTTTGCCGAGATCCAGCGGCTCCTCGATGTGCTCAACCGCTTGGTGGATACCGGCAACACCGTCATAGTCATTGAACACAACCTCGATGTCATCAAATCCGCCGACTACATCATCGACCTGGGGCCAGAAGGTGGGGATGAGGGGGGGGAGGTGATTGCGACGGGTACTCCTGAGGAGATTGCCGCTGTGCCCCATTCCTATACCGGGGAGTTCCTTAAGAAGGCATTGAAGTAATAGCGCAACTTCCTTTTAACTTGATCGTGTTGGGAAATAAGGCTATAGTTCACATCAAAGAGGGGAAATAAGCTCATCAATTTATTCGGCAGGAGGTGATTCGTCTCCTTCTCTGCCAGAAAAGAGGATCAGCTATGAAAAGGATGCTGCTTATGGCATTGCTCATCGTATCCTTGGTCGTTTGTTTAACCTCTCTCGGATGGGCAGGCGGTTTGGACGATGCCGATGCTGGCCGGGCGGCAGCCCAGGGGGGGAACTATGACGAGGCCATACGGCTTTTCACCAAGGCCATTGACTCTGGCGAGCTTTCTCAGGAGCATTTAAGTGTAGCCTACAACAACCGCGGCAATGCCTGGTATAAAAAAGGCGATTATGACCGTGCCGTTGCTGATTACACCAAGGTCATCGAGATCGAGCCGAGGCAGGTTTTTGCCTACACTTGCCGCGGCAACGCCTGGTATAAAAAGGGCGACTACGATAAAGCCATTGCCGATTTTACCACGTTCATCGAGATCGAGCCGAGGCAGCCCTTTGCCTACAACAATCGTGGCAACGCCTGGGGGAAAAAAGGCGATTACGAAAAGGCCATTGCCGACTTCACCAAGGCCATCGAGGTTGACCCGCAGCACACCTCAGCCTACAATAGTCTAGCATGGTTTTTTGCCACGTGTCCTGACGACAGGTACAGAGACGGCACACGAGCCGTTGAACTGGCTGAAAAGGCTGTGGAACTTGATGAGGCAATCAGCAGACTGGATACCCTGGCCGCCGCCTATGCCGAGGCCGGAAGGTTTCAGGATGCGATACAGACCCAGGAGCAGGCTATAGCGAAACTCAAACAAGCGGGCGGGACGAAATATCTAGCTGAATTTGAGCAACATCTAGAGTCGTACAAGGATGGCAAGCCGTGGCGTGAGCAGTGAGGTTGGTTTCGTTCAGGGGAAAGAAACCAACGTCCACTATTTTGTCGAGTACAACAGATCCAAGTCCGTGCTGAAGATGATGTAGGAGGGAAGCTTATAGTTGATTTTTTTTTAGCTACTAGTATTGCTTGAAAA
>Ga0315537_1000585_pt1 | contig 28548 bp, 30 predicted proteins | sample SalMarSW160270MG_FD_203091 | JGI IMG/M metagenome (GOLD analysis project Ga0315537, IMG submission 203091) | Salt marsh sediment microbial communities from the Plum Island Ecosystem LTER, Massachusetts, United States - Salt Marsh Sediment SW1602-70 ...
TGCCGGATTGCGGGTTCTGTTACTTTTTCAGAAGCAACTGAAAAAAGTGGATGGCGAAATCATCCTCTGCAGTCTCAGTCCAACGATTGCGGATGTTTTTCGGATGAGTGGTTTTATCAATTTGTTCCGGATTCTGACTTCAGCGGATGAAATCAACACTCTGCAAACCCAACCGGAAGGAGATGTCGCTGCTAAGTTGTTAACTAAGGATGGTATTTCTATCGAATATTTTTCCCCTGATGCTGCCCCGGGTCACCTGACTCTTATCGGTTCTCAGGATAAGATGGCTGATTCCACTTACGGTCCAAATGACTTACAAACAGTCAAGGCTGGTGAACTGCAATTTGGTTTGGGATTCGCGGCTCTTGGCGATGATTATAAAAGTACCAAGAATCTTTTTGGCGAAGCGGTAATTATCAAAGGCAATCTCTTTTACTTTCCGGCTGTCAGGAGACCGGTTGTTGATTACATGCTGATTTCTGAGGAAAATTCGAATATTGAATACAAGTTCTTTTTCGGCATCAATCTCACCGGAAATTTCAGTCGAATCGCGGCTTTCGAATGCCAAGAAGGCTTTGTTGATCTGAGCCAATTGGTAGCGATTATTACCGAGTTGAGTTCAGCTGAAGCCATGGGTGTCGTCCTGATTGCCGAGAGCAAGGGATTACTGGGAATGTACCTTAAGAAAGTGCCGATTATTGAGAATAAGCCGGGAAATGGACTGAGCATCTACAGCCCCGAAAATTTCGCCGAATGGATGGATTTTCCGGTTGAACCAACCGATTTCAATAAGACCGTGATTGGCTGTGGGCTGGCAGTCCGTAAGAAAGACGATGTCCCGAATGAAATTGCTCATCTATTACCGGACCAATCGAACATTCACCTCCATGCAGCAATATTCGAAAGGGGACCACTGAACAAGAAAGCAGCCAATTTTCAGCAGGAGTTAAAACGTATTACCAGCGAATCTGAAGTCAGCAAAGTCATCCATATTCTTGACGGCAGCCGCTTCAGCAGTGGCTTGATCGGATTGATTGATCTCGAGTTTTAAATGCTTCAGGTTTCACTCAAGGAGATAGATTAAATGGAGCTTTGGGTCGGTGCTCTCAACCTCGGTTTTCTGTATGCCCTAATGGCGATGGGAATTTATATTACCTTTCGCATTCACAATTTTGCCGATATTACTGTGGACGGCAGTTTCACGAGCGGTGCAGCTGTAGCAGCTATTATTATTGTTTCAGGCGGTAATCCGCTAATCGCTCTAATCGGCGCCTTTGGCGTGGGTCTATTGGCTGGTGCCGCTACTGCCTTGATTCACACCAAACTCAACATCAATAGCTTACTGGCTGGTATTCTGGTAATGACCGGACTTTACTCAATTAATCTGCACATTATGGGGCGTTCTAACATTCCGTTACTGGCGCAAACGACGGCATTTTCGCAGATGGCGCATTTCAATCCCGGCCTGCCGCAAGAAATCTGGTACACTATCGTGCTGGTTGTTTGCATTACCCTAAGCTGGCTGCTGGTTAGTTTGTTCTTTAAAACGGACCTCGGCATCGCTATGCGCGTCACCGGTAACAATCCAACAATGGCTGGAGCAGTCGGGCAGGATGTCAAATATCTCACCTTAATCGGAGTAGCTCTCGCCAACGGTTTGGTTGGGCTCTCCGGTGGGCTGGTGGCGCAGTATCAGGGATTTGCCGACATCGGGATGGGCATTGGTACTGTGTTAATTGGTCTGGCTTCGGTCATCATCGGCGAGTCAATCATTAAAAGCCGTTCGGTTTACCTGCAATTCTCAAGCGTCATCATCGGTTCGGTAGTTTTTCGTTTTATGATTGCCTTTGCCCTCTTTATCGGCATGAATCCGATTGACCTTAAATTGCTCACCGCCCTTTTCGTTTTGCTCACTCTCGTTATCTCGAAAATCCTTGCCGATAAATCGGTCACCCGGGCGCGGCGTCGCCTTAACTTTAAAAACTTATTTCAGACCAAATCCAGCCGCTGGATTCTCGGAGGACTGGCTGCGGTAATCCTGATTATCGCCGGAATTCTGCTTTTCAAACCTAATCCCAATCGCCAAAAAATTAAGATCGGGGTCGTCCAGTTTACCGACAATAGTCTGCTGGATGTTACCCGTGACAGTTTTGTCAAGGAAATGCAAAATCTCGGCTATAATGACGGCAAGAATTGCCGGATAATCCTCGAAAACGCTCATGGCGATGCGCCGGTTATCAACACAATTATTGATAAATTTCTGCGCGACGACGTTGATCTGATTCTAACAATCTCGACTTCGGCTACTCAGGCGGCGATCAATAAGGTCAAAAACCGTCCGGTCGTCTTTGCGACTGTCGCTAATCCTTTTATCATCGGAGCCGGTCAGAACGACAGTCTGCATCTGGCGAATGTCACCGGTGTCTATGGTGTCGTCCCGATGGATAAAACCCTCGAAATAGTCAATCTGTTTTTCCCGGGTCAATTGAAAATTGGCTGCCTCTGGGATCCTTCGCAGGCTAACGTTGTTTTCAATGTCAACAACCTGAAAAAGGCCTTAGCTAAATATCCGCAGTATCGTTTCGAGGGAACCAATGCCTCCAATTCGGCGGAGGTTTACCAGGCGGCTTTATCGTTGGTAAACAAAGGTATTGATGTTTTTGTGCTGCCACCGGATAATATTATTTACTCAGCATTCGATGCTGTTGTTAAAGCTGCCCGAATCCGGAATATTCCGATTTTTCTTAGCGACGTGGAGCGACTCGCCGATGGAGCTCTGTTAGCACTTGGCTATGATTATACTTCCAGCGGCATTCAAGCCGCTCACCTTGTCGACCGGATTATCAAAGGCGCCAATCCGGCTCAGATCCCCTTTGAAATATATACCAAGTTGACAATTGGTCTGAACAAGAACGTTGCCCGCGAAATAGGCTTAAAAATCCCGGCAGCTGTTCTCGAGCGGGCAACTTTAATCATCGATGAAAATAAATCTGCCGAAACTATATCAATCCCAAAAACTCTCGTATTGTTTCAGTTCAGTTCCCACAGTATGATGGAGGAATGTGCTCAGGGAGTAATGGATGAGCTGAATGCCAGCGGTGTTCTAAAAAAATACAACATTATCGTTGAGCGAAAAAATGCACAGAATGAATTTACTCTCGGACAGTCAATAGCTCAGGATATAGTGCGCCGCAAGTACGATTATATCATTTCGCTTTCAACTCCTGCGCTGCAGATTATGGCTCAGGCTAATAAAAGAATCCCGCATGTTTTCGGAGCAGTAACCGATCCCTATCGGATGGGTGTCGCCAAGAATCCTACCAAGCATCTGCCGCAGTTGACCGGTGTGGCAACTTTTCAGCCAGTTGAGGAGAGTTTCAAGGTCATGCGGGAATTGTTGCCGCACGCCAAACGGGTTGGAATCGTCTGGAATCCCAGCGAAGCCTGCTCTGAGGCTTGTACAATCAAAGCCCGGGCGGTGGCCCAGCAATACGGCTTCGAACTGATTGAAGCTAATGTCACCAGCACAACCGAGGTCATGGATGCCTTGCATTCAATTCTGGATCGCAACGTGGATATATTTTTTACCAGCGGCGATAATACAGTATTGTTGGCGATTGAATCAATTTCAGAGATTCTTAGAAAACACAAAATTCCCTATTTTGCGAACAGCCCTTCGGATGTCGAACGCGGCGCTCTGATTGCAGTTGGAGCTGATTATTACGAAGTCGGACGCGAAGTGGCTAAGGTGATGATAAAAGTCATCGCCGGCACTCCTCCGAAAAATATTCCGATCCAAGATTGCGTACCGATTCAGATTGGACTAAATCTGTCACTGGCAAAGGAGCTCGGTCTAAAATTGCCGGAGACTTTTCTCAAACGGGTCGCCATAATCAGGAGATAACCAATGATCCAAATCCGCAATCTGCACAAAAAGTTCAATCCTGGTACGATTAACGAAGTCTACGCCCTGCAGGGTATTGATCTGGATGTTAATGACGGCGACTTCATCACGATCATCGGCACAAATGGCAGTGGTAAAACGACCTTACTGAATGCGGTTGCTGGCACTTTTTTGCCGGATGAGGGCTCGATTATAATCGCCGGGTGCGATGTCACCCGAACTCCGGATTTCAGACGAGCTCAACTGATCTCGCGGGTTTTCCAAAATCCTTTCAGTGGCACGGCACCCGGGATGAGTATCGCTGAAAACCTGCATATTGCCAGCCTGCGCAGCCATAAGTGCTATCCGAAAAAGGGCTTGAACGCCGCACGTCTGCAATTCTTACGGGAAAAAGTTGCGGTACTGGAAATGCAGCTGGAAAATCGGTTGGATGATACCATCGGGACCCTGTCTGGTGGTCAGCGACAGGCACTGTCATTGCTGATGGCAGTAATTACCGTGCCCCAAGTTTTATTACTGGATGAGCACACCGCTGCACTCGATCCGAAATCGGCTTCACAAGTAACCAAACTTACTAAAATGTTCATTGCCCAGGAAAACCTGACGACCTTGATGGTTACTCACAGCATGCAACAGGCGCTGGAACTGGGTAACCGCACAATTATGCTGCATAAGGGCAGAATCATTGAGGATATTGACACCGCTGAGAAAAAACAATTGACGGTTGATGACTTGCTGGATAAATTTATCCAAATTCGCAAACAGGAACAATTGACTCCCGAACTGCTAGCCGAATTAAAACAAATGTATGCCTGAAAAATTCGCAGTCTCTATTCAAATAACATTAGCAAATTCTAATAACTGACCATTAATTTGTTTATTCATGTTTGATTACAGATATACTATCAATCGTAATGCTGGTTTTAAGCGTATTAGTCACCTTTTAGAGGGATTCAATCTTTAAGAAATTATTTGGGAATTCTTTAATTTATCACTATAATTAAAAGGTGTTAAAATTAAAGCAATAGTTGTACAGGAGGAATAAAACCAATGAGTTCAAAGACTACAACTTCAATCATCGGTATCATTCTTGGCAGTGTGATTGTCATAATGATAGTCCTCCGGTTGACCGGAGTGTTTCCCCAAGTCGAACGAAATTCGGAGTTAATCGGCACGATTGGTGGCGTGGAAAAAGCCGATAAATTTGTCGGCGAACAATTAACTTTTAAGGATGTTCAGTTTGAGGATTCGGTATTAGCTCAATTCGTCCAAAGTGCCGAGTTCCAGAATCTGCTGAAAGATCCCGATTTCAAACGAATACTTCAAAGTAAGGATTTCTTACAACAATTCATGAAAACGGATTTCCAGATACTAGTTCCAATGTCAAAAGATTTCCAAAAGATATTTGCCAGTAAAGATTTCCAGAAACTACTGGTTGATAGTAAGGATTTTCAGAAACTAGTGGTTGATAGTAAGGATTTTCAGAAACTGACAGTTGATAGTAAGGATTTCCAAAAACTGACAGATAGCAAAGATTTTCAAAAAATATTCGACAGTAAGGATTTCCAGAAACTAGCTGACAGCAAGGATTTCCAGAAAACGTTGTTTGATAGCAAAGATTTCCAGAAACTGGCGCAGAGTAAAGATTTCCAGCGTGTGGCGAGTAAGGATTTCCAGAAATTGGCCCAGAGCAAAGATTTCCAGAAATTGGTGGATAGTAAGGATTTCCAGATGATGATAGATAGCAAAGATTATCAGAAATTGGCCCAGAGTAAAGACTTCCAGAAATTGATAGAGAGTAAAGATTTCCAGAGAATAGTGCCGATGAGTAAGGATTTCCAGATGATGATAGATAGCAAAGATTATCAGAAATTGGCCCAGAGTAAAGACTTCCAGAAATTGGTGGATAGTAAGGATTTCCAGATGGTCCTAAGCAAGGATTTCCAGAAACTGGCGCAGAACAAAGATTTCCAGCTTGTATTGAGCAAGGATTTCCAGAAACTGGCAGATAGCAAAGATTTCCAGAGTCTTTATACGAGTAAAAATTTCCAAAGACTGATCCAGAGCAAGGATTTCGAGAAATTGGTTCAGAGCAAGGACTTCCAACGGTTATAAGGGAACCTTGACCTGATTTTAAAATGTAATAGTCTATAAAATTCCATTATAATTTTCTTGAAAAACTATAGATTATTTATGGATTTTTACTTATGTGAATTAAACGATCAACTAATTCGAGCAATATTAAATGGATGCTATTAATTGTTAAAAATTCCGAATATGCTCTCTCTCATTAACCGGACTATTCTGATAATGATTTTAATTGCTTCCGGGGGCTTTACGCAGACTCTTCAGAATCTGCGAACCGACGACCTCAACCTGGAATATTACAGTAATGCCCACAGTTATATCATTCCTCACTTAGCGCGCTGTTACACGACTACCTGGAATTATTACAAGCAGTTTTGGAATTATAAGCCATCTGAATCCGTCAACATTTTCATTGAAGATTTTGGAGATTGGTCAAATGGTGGAGCCTCGGCTGTACCACGCAATTACGTCTATGTATCGCTTGCACCAAATATGTATGTTTTCGATGTCGCCCCGGCCAATGAGCGCATGTCAAACCTGATGTCTCATGAGTTGGTGCATGTGATCGCCATGGATAAAGCTACCCGCCACGACCGCCTCTGGCGTACGCTTTTTTGTGGTAAAGTCCAAGAAACCGCCAGCCATCCGGTTTCGATGTTATATTCCTTTTTGACGACACCGCGCAGATACTCGCCGCGCTGGTTCCATGAAGGTATTGCCGTTTTCATGGAGACCTGGATGGGCGGCGGTATCGGGCGGGCACTGGGTGCTTATGATGAGATGGTTTTCCGAACACTGGTAAACGATTCAGCCTATATTTACCATATGGTCGGACTGGAGTCGGAAGGTACCGCGATTGATTTCCAGGTCGGCGCTAATTCCTACCTTTACGGTACACGCTTCTTTAATTATTTAGCCAGTCAATATGGACCAGAAAAATTGATCCAATGGGTTTCCCGAACACCGGACAGCCGCCGTTATTTTTCCCGCCAATTCAAACAGGTTTATGGACGGCCGCTGACTGCGGAATGGTCGCACTGGATCTCCTTTGAAAAAGAATGGCAAAACCAGAATATCAAAACGGTGCGGAAATATCCGGAAACACCCTTTCGACCAATTGTGACTGACAAAGTGCTGGGCAGCGTATCGCGCTCATTCCTGGACTCTAGGCGCGGGGTACTCTATACCGGGGTCAAATTTCCCGGTCAGGTTGCGCATATCGCAGCTATTAATCTGCAAACCGGTAAAATGCAAAAAATTTGTGATCTCAAGGGCGCCTCGACCTATTTTACAACTAACATGATATTTGATCTAGAATCCGACCGGCTCTTTTTTACAACCGACAATTTCAAATACCGCGACCTGAATTTCGTTAACCTGAAGAACCACAAAGTCACCCGCCTGATTACCGATGTCCGCACCGGTGATCTGGCATTTGATCCGACTGATAAATCCATCTGGGGCGTGCGCCATGAAAACGGTATTTCAACTTTAGTCAAAATTCCACCTCCTTACAACGATTACGTGGCAATTTATGCTTTTCAATACGGCACCGATTTATATGATCTGGATATTTCGCCGGATGGAAGATATCTGACCGGCGCTTTGACCTTTGTAGACGGAAAGCAGAAGCTAGTCTGTTTTGAGATTACTAAACTGTTAGATCGCCAGGCCGATTACGAGGAACTTTTCGACTTTGAACTGACCGGCCCGGAAAATTTTGTTTTCTCCGCGGATGGTCGCTATTTATACGGAACGGCTTATTATTCCGGTGTGTCAAATGTCTATCGCTATGATTTTCCAGCGCGCGACATGTCAATCATTTCCAATGTTACAACCGGCTTGTTTCGACCGGTACCGATTAATGACGATTCGCTGATTGCTTTTCAATATACCGCTAAAGGTTTCATCCCCGGCTGGATTCCCAATCAACCGCTGGAAAATGTCGCCGCTATCCATTACCTCGGTCAGAGCGTTTACGAGAAATTTCCAGTTGTTGGCACGTGGCGAGCACCGTCACCGACCACTATCGATCTGGATGCACTTACGACTTATAAAGGTGAATATAAACTCTGGCCGAACACTAAATTGAAATCAGCATATCCGATAGCGGAAGGTTACAAGAGCACTACCACGTTAGGGTATTATTTTGATTTTTCCAATGACATCGGTTATAATTCACTAAAATTCACAACCTCGTATTCGCTCTTTGACAATAATCTAGCGGAAAGCGAGCGATTTCATTTCAGTGCTAATTACCGCTACTGGAGATGGGAGTTTAACCTCAAATACAATCCGGCTGACTTTTATGATCTGTTCGGACCAACCAAAACCAGCCGGCGCGGCTATTTTCTGGGAACTAAATATAAAAATAATCTAATCTGGGACGAACCCCGCACAATGGATTACACAATCAGCAGTGGCTACTGGGGCGGTCTAGAGACAATGCCGGATTATCAAAATATTTCAGCCAGCTTTGATCAGTACTTTTATATCAATGCTTCGCTGGATTATGAATATGTTCAGAAATCACAGGGTGCCGTTGATGGCGAAAAAGGTTACCAGTTTAGTGCCTTTACCCGCAATAACTACGTCAATCGCCATTTGTATCCTCAACTCGTTACTACTCTCGATCGCGGTTTTGCATTACCAGTTAATCATGCTTCAGTTTGGTTACGTAGTGCAGCCGGAATCTCACCAGCTTTGCGTGATGAACCATTTGCAAATTTCTACTTTGGCGGCTTCGGCAATAACTGGATTGATCACCAGAATGAAAAACGCTACCGCGAATATTACAGTTTCCCCGGTATAGACCTGAACAGCGTCGGCGGAACGAACTTTGCCAAATTGCTGGTAGAATTAAACCTGCCACCAGCGCGCTTCCGACATATTGGTATAACGGCTTGCTATCCGCGCTGGCTAAGACCGGCGGTGTTTGCTTCGGGACTTTCCACCAACTTGTTTGCTTCCTCCGGCAGCTGTACGGTTTATAATTGTGGCGCCCAGGTTGATATGGAAGTAGTGCTTTTCTCATTATTTCCTACGACCCTATCTGCCGGGTACGGTTTAGCCTTCAAGCATGGAAATAAAACTTCTGCAGAATTAATGATTTCGTTGAAAATCCTATGAACGCAATAATAGATATTATCGCCAGTCTCCTGCCAGTGCTGATCTTTCTGATTGCGCTGGTATTAATGGACAGTTACAAACTGATTAAACCAATAATGGTTCTTCAGGCAATTATCTGGGGCTGTCTAGCAGGCGGAATTGCCCTGTTTATTAATCGGTTTTTTATTCAATTTATTCCTCATCAAAGCTTGCTTATTTCGGTTGTAGTCGCTCCGATAATCGAAGAGACGATTAAATCAGTATACCCATTTTACCTGCTTAAAAAAAAGAAAATCGGGTTTCTGGTTGACAGTGCAATCTTCGGCTTTGCGGCCGGGGCCGGATTCGCACTGGTAGAGAATCTCTTTTTCTTACACGCTCTGGGGGAGCGAAATATTTTCCTCTGGCTAATTCGCGGTCTCGGCACAGCTGTCATGCACGGCGGCACAACTGCTATTATGATGATAATCACCAGATACTTACTTGAACGGCAAAAACGGCTCCAGTTCCTTACCATTATTTGGGGATTTTTAACCGCAATATTGATCCATTCCGGTTTCAATTATCTTGTTCACATCATCAGCGCAGAGCTGATTGTAATTACGCAATTGGTTGTTTTACCGCTTTTACTAAGCCTGATTTTTATCAATAGTGAAAAATCACTGCGCAAGTGGCTTGAGGAGGGTCTGGCGGCCAATGTCCAATTATTAAGTGACATTCGGGCCGGTCATTTTCGGGAAACCAAAGCCGGCAACTATCTTTACAGCCTCCAGGAACATCTTGCGGGTGAAATCCTGGCTGATATATTTTGTTACCTGCTAATCTACCTGGAACTTTCGGCACAAGCCAAAGCACTGCTGATATTAAAAGAAACCGGTATTCAGCCAGTACCCGATCCGGACATCCAGGCCAAGTTCACGGAATTAAAACAATTAGAGAAGAATATCGGTAAAACCGGCCAATTAGCTATGGCACCGCTGCTGCGCACCAGTCCGCGCGATCTGTGGCAATTGTATTTCCTCAACCAGCAAATTGACCAGAAAAAAAATCTCAAAAACTGAGATTATGGGCGAGCAGGGCTGGACATTTAAACAAAAAGAGAAAGCTATTCTGGTTAGCCTGATTATCGGGATTGTTTTGCTAATCCCGAATATCGTCGCCGCGCTGACGTCTAATTCATTGATCATGCTGACCGATGTATTCCAAGGCGCTAGTGAAATACTGGCGATTTTCTTTGCCTACATCGCGATCCGCAAGGTATCTAAAGGCACGAATCTTGTTTATAATTATGGCTACGGTAAAATGGAAGCCTTTTCCAGCTTACTCATTGCAGTCGTAATCGGGATTTCCCTGATCGTCATTCTAACCAGTGTGGTTCATGGTATTTTGAAACCCGAAAAACTGGCTGGTGTCGGTGTTCTGATTGGGATTGGATTCAATTCCATTGGTTTTCTAGTCAACTTCTGGCAGTGGCTCAAATTCAGGAAAATCGCCAAAGCCGCCTTCTCGCCAATTATCGAAGGGCAGCGTGACCTCTATCGCAGCAAATTTATCATGGATTTGGGTGCATCCCTGACTCTGACCGGTGGTTTTGTATTAGGCAATGTTTCATTTGCCCATTTCATTGACCCGGTTGGCGCCCTGGTACTGAGTGGCTTCCTGTTATACTCAGCTTACACACTCTTCTCGACCTCAATGGATAATTTGATGGACCGGACCCTGGAGGAATCTCTGCAAACCGAAATTTTAAAGGTACTGGGGCAACACTTCAACGACTATCGGAATATACATGATATTCGGTCACGGCGTTCCGGGGCAGATATTTTTATCGAGCTATACCTGGAATTCGACGACCACTCGAAGATGGCACAGGTTATGAATAATATTCAGCAAATTACCATCGACATCAAAGAGATTATCCGCAATTGCCACGTTAATGTTATCCCCTGCCGGGAGAAGCCGGCACAAAAGTAATAATTGCGATAGAATTTGCTTTTGACTAAGTTGTTTAAGCAATAGACAATGTTAGCATAAGACAAGTTGTAAAATCCGGCAGACAGACATCCTCCAATGCACAAATATTCACATGTACCTATTCGCAATAAATTGAAAATCGCCTGGCGGACTTTATCATCACCACCAGAACCTCGCTTCGGCTCCTTGTTCATTACCCGGAAATGCAACCTGAAATGTCCCTATTGCAAAGTCATCAGTTTTAAATTTAAGGATTTGAATACCGACCAATGGCTGCAAGTCATTGACAAACTCTATCATTGGGGTGTACGGGTATTTTCTATCACCGGTGGGGAACCTCTGCTTAGAAAAGACATCCACGATATTATCAAGCATATCTCACAAACTCGCAAGTCAATTCCCTGGCTGATTTCTAACTTTAAAATCATGACCCAGGAGACCATAGACCAGCTGGCGGATGATGGTCTGTTGTTCTTGACCGCCTCACTGGATTCGCTGACCCAGGTCGGAGTTAAGTCCGACGCTTCGATTCTCGATTTACTTAGCTATGCCAGATCGCAGGGCATAATCTGCAGCACAATTACCGTTCTTCACCAGGGAAATTTTCAAGAGATTCCTGAGATCATGCAAAAGGTTACCGAACGAGGTATTATTTTTGATCTGGGATTCTTCCAGCATGTCGGCGGAATGTTCTCGCCAGCCGACCCGAGTCAAAAAGTTAATGATCTTGGAGCTCTGGAAATACTGCGGGAAAAAATCCGCAGTCATAAGCTGAAAACCGGGCTAGTTGCGCCCAGCTGGGGATTTTTAAAAACCGATCTCCAAATGTATCGCGAGATGAGCTGGAAATGTCCCGTGGATCGTGATGCTTACCTGGTAGTTAATAATGACGGTCGTCTGATGACCTGTCAGGAATATTTGAACGATATAAATGTTCTCTCGATTGAAGAACTCGATGATCCCCAGTGGCGGGCAGCCAAGAAAGAGACCGTTCGGAAATGTCGCGGCTGTTACTATGGCTGCTACTATCAAAAAGTTAACATTTCGTTGATCGATCTCATCCTGGACAGTTACTCAATGCTGAAGGTTTGAGCCGCTATCCAAAATTTAAATACCAGCTGCCCCAAAATATAATTGCATCAATTATAGAATTTCCTGCAAGCTCCGCCAAATATTATCAAGGTTTTTTTAACTGACGGATCTTCAGTTTCAAGCCAGATCTTTTGCTGATTTAGTAATATCCTAAATTCTTCGTTAAAAGGTATTTCCCCGATAAGCTGGATGTGATTCGTTTTCAAAAATAGTTTAAAATTCCTTTCGGCACCAACATTCAAACCAGTTTTACTCGCTTGTCATTTACCGCTGGCAATTGCAATCCTAATCAATAGTTACTCTCCCAGAATCTCTCAAAATACGTATTGACGATATTACCAGGCGGTGATAAATCGGCACCCAAATTTTTATTTCCCTATACTCCTAATTGTCACATTGATATTCATGAACAGACACTTTGCCCCGATTCACTCTTATCTATGACTCCTGTTTTGGAGAAAATCCAGGATAATCAATAATAAGCCTGCCATTTAAATGGTCTATCTCATGCTGCAAAACTCTGGCTAATAAGCCACTGGCTTTTAATTCGACGAGCTCACCCCTGCTATTCAATCCTTTGGCAATAATCTCAAAAGGGCGTTCAACTTCGACGGAAACATCAGGAATACTCAGGCAACCTTCACTCATTATGTCACAGCCTTTGGCAGCTAGAATTTCTGGATTTGCCAGCATGATTGGTTCTTCTTCGATGCAAGCAACAATTAATCTATCGAGGATGCCAATCTGCGGAGCGGCTAATCCTATTCCATTATAATACTTCATGGTAAAAAGCATTTTTGCAAATAACCTCTTTCCCCGCTCGTTAATTTCAACTATCGGCTGGGATTTTTCTCTCAATACCTGATCTGGAAATTTCCTGATCTCTAATGGTTTCATTCAGCTACCTATTACAAAAGGACTCTCCAGCCCCGATTAAACTGCGTTATATTTTAGAATCACATCACCTACGTTACACCCTACATCCCGGGCAATAACCGGACATTTAGCCATAAAAAGGAAAAAAATTGGTCTTTTTTCCGTAGACAAAGCTTCAAAATTCCCCTGCCCTTTACTGATGATCATTTCGGCCTTTCCATAAATTTCTAAAAATTTTTTGGAGCATAATGAGAGAATCGTTCCCGGGGCATCCGCGCCGCAGGAAACCACTCCCGCAACTCCCTGCATGCCGCAAGTATAAGCATCGTCAATCAAAGCATCGTTAATGATCGGCTTCTCTTTGACTGCATAAATAATTTTTTTATTCCCAGCGCATCTTTTTATTTCTTCGATTAAAATTTTATCGAAAACAACTTCTCCCGAATTATCCGCCAGGTAAAGAATAGTTCTCGCTTCACTCAAACACTCTCGGAATTGCACATAGTGAAAATTGTCCTTGCCAGCTAGTTTTGTAGACCGATTTCCTTCCCTCAAAATCTTCGCTAGTTCCGCATCAACATCCAATGTATTTTTTGCACCATAATCGATAATATTCCCCAAAATGGCTAACTCTATGGCGGTTAACAATCGATCATGAGAACGATTGATTTTCTTCCGCAGCTCGTCCTCCATATTCAAGGCCAGCCGATTGCTTTTATCCTTTAGAGCCAGATAGGGATCGTCTGTTCGGGTTATCTTATTAATGAGTTTATAAATAATCCTACCCATCTCCGGAGGCGAAGAGGTTAAAGGAAAGTCTGGCAAAATCTTTGCTAATTCATCTATAACTCTCTTCTGAGTTGATTCCGAAGCACCGGCTAAGCGGGCTGCCTCAAGCGCCTGTTTAAAAAAGCAGGGAATACAATCCAGATAGGTCTTCATCTTACAACCTTATTATTTTCGTCAACAAATATGGTTTTTGCCTCGACTTGGCTGACTTCATCATTACTCATAAAAACATACGAAATAATACAAAGTTTATCACCAACCTCACCGCACCTTGCTGCCGGACCATACAGAGCAACGATTCCGGAGTTTGTCTTTTCTTCAATAACATAGGTTTCAAGTCGCTTGCCATTATTGAAATTCAAAACCTGGACCTTTTCACCAGGCAAAATATCGCTGGCTAACAACAAGGCTCGATCTATACCGATACTGCCATTATAATCCAGGATTCTTTTAGTTATACAAGCACCATGAATTTTAGCTTTGAGTATTTGTCGAAAAATTGTCATCCTTTTCTCCTTGTAAAAAAAACTAAGCCACTTTTATGAGATCATTGCTCCAGAAGTTAGCATATTCTTTGGGCAATCCGATTAAAAATGCGTGAAACATTTGCGGAAAATTCGGTCTGGTAATATCAGCATCCGTGACGCCTAATCTTTAAATTCTGCTTGATCAAGGCGTATGCGTGATTTACCGAAATAGTTATTTTACCTACGCCTATTTCCACTAAAAACCACAATTCTTTGTTTAATTCTTTCTAAATTTTCTTCAAGGCATTTGTTCTGTTCTTGTAGCGGCTTTTGATGATTAACATTTTGCAGCATAACTTTTGTCCATTTATAACTAATATTTTCTATATAATTATAACTCTTTCCTCTAAAAAACAGACAATTTTCTAATTATCATTGGACACGATGAGAAGTGCTCTCTTCATTTTCAAAACAACTTTTCTTAATCCTTTCCCAAATGGATTTAATAGTATGTGTAATTTCTCCGTTGGTATACTCAACCACAGATTGTCCTTTTACCTGGGCTTCCGTAATCTGTTTATTATAGGGGATCATTCCCAGAAAGTTGGAACCGTTCTCTCTGGCGATCTCCCGAATCTCCGCGGCTTTTTCCATATTCAAGTCAGATTTATTGACGATCACACCGGACGAAACCCCAAAAAACCGGATCACATCCAGTACTCTCTTCAGGTCATGAATACCCGACACCGTCGGTTCGGTGACTACCAAGGCATAATCGGTTCCGGTGATCGAGGCAATAACCGGACATCCAGTACCCGGAGAGCCATCAATAATGGATTTGGGAAGGACGTGGCTTATTGCTAATTCATCTTTCTTGGTTCGCACAAGGGTCACCAATCGGCCTGTATTCTCTTCTGCCACACCCAGTTTGGCGTGGCTCATGGGACCGAAACGAGTCTCGGAGACAAACCACTCACCATTGATAGCCGGTTCACACAGAACAGCATCATCGGGACATACCAGACAACATACGCCGCAACCCTCGCAGGACATATCATCGATCGCACAAATTGTTTTCTCGTTTTTTACGATTTCATAAATAGCATCAAATCGGCATTGACGCATACACTCGCCACATCCAGTACACCTCAAGGAATCAATTTCAGCCCTATCTCCGCCGCTGAAGAACCCGTGGAACTTTACTTCGGGATAGAGTATCAGGTGCAAATCCGCGGCATCTACATCGCAATCGGCGATGGCTATATTTTTTTCCAGCGCACAAAAGCTGGCCACCAGCGATGTCTTGCCGGTACCGCCTTTGCCACTTATTACAACCAATTCTTTGGATTTTGGAGATTTGGACTTACCACCCGATACACTACTTGGCACTGACCGTATAGCCCCTTGATCTCGCTCAGGTGTTACTGCTTTTTCACGCACCGGCTTCTTTATCATAGCGCGTTGTATAATTTTTTGTGCAATCCCATGAATCAAGTCACGATAATCAGGTAATTTCTCTAAGACCAGATCACCGACCGAATAACACTCGGCAATCCGCCGATCATCTGGGATCTCCCCGATAATTTCAAGAGCTTCGTCTTTGCAGTAGGTTTTTAGCTTATCGTTATGATACTCCGCCCGATTCACAAGTACCACCGGCTCTTGGCCCAATTCCCGACACATATCAACTGCCAGTTTCAGATCATGAATACCGAAAGGGGTTGGATCCGTGACCAATACACAGAGATCGGTATTCTTCACTGTCTCAACCACCGGACAGGCAGTCCCCGGAGAGGAATCCAGAATATTGATTCCCGCCCCGATATGTTGTTTCACCTTTTTAATCAACCGTGGTGACATACCACCTTCCGCCGTTTCGAGCAGGGCATAATGAAAATCAATTGTGCCACTTTTTCCGTTTCTGATCTTACCGATTTTCCTCTCCTTCTCAATTATGGCATCGGTCGGACAAACAACGGTGCATGCTCCGCATATGTGACACAGATTTTGAAAGAATAAGATCTTTTCCTTAACCATTGCAATTGCATTATAATGACAGGCGTCTACACATTTTCCACAGGCAATACACTTATCTTCATCAACCCCCACAGGCGACAAGAGAAATACATCCTCTTCGTTTTCGATGTCTGGTTTCAGAAACAGATGTCCGTTAGGTTCCTCCACATCGCAATCCAGGTAGCGGACGGTCTGCCCATCCTGCTCCAGGGAGCGGGCAATGTTTGTGGAGATAAAGGTTTTGCCCGTTCCCCCCTTCCCACTGGAAATCGCAATCTTTAAATCCACTAACTAATCCTTCCTCTAAGTTGAACAGGAATATGATCTGGTTTGAGATCGGACTGATTATCCAAGAGAACAGGTTCCCGTGGGACAGCTTGAATCTGAACCACTGGATTTAGGGCTGCCACCACTTACAGTGAATGACCCCATCATCTTTTTGATATTCTCACTACCGCACTTCTGGCATTTCAACTCTTCCTGTTGAGCTGTAACGCCAATCAACAAATCAAACTTTTCACCACATTCATTGCAGACATAAGTATAAATTGGCATATTAAACCTCCGTTATTAATTTACTTCACAATTCCTTTAAACTTTCCTCCAGCCTTCCATCCAGAAGCATCCAGTCGGGATGATAACGACCTTGCTCCTCCAGCACGTAACGGACACAATTTTCCCAATCCCCTTTGCAGTATAACTCGATCCATCTCCTTCCTAACCTGCCTTCTTCATAAAACCACTTCATGGGACACGCTGGATACCATTTACAAGTCTGTAACAAGGTCGGTAGCTTTTTGTATAACTCTACTGTCTCAGCTTCAAAAGAGGGATTATAAATAAGTGCCGCCGGATGAGGTAATGGGTATATTTTTTGGTCATTCTGAAAAATGAACTTGCCGTAGACTTTGGTATAATCTTCACGGGCTTCCGGCGGATCGGTATGATATTTCACAAAAACATAGCGCGTCGCATAATAGCCCAGCGGCACAAGGATTTCAGGATTAACAATCGCTATCTCCTGATCCAAAAATTGATTGCAGGATTCGATTTCATCCAGCTTGGGTCGGCGATTCTTAGGGAGCATGCATTTGATCAAATTGGTCATATAGAACGATTCGCGCTTGATTCCAACAGTTTGTAACAGACGATCCAAAACCTGACCCGATGGACCGACGAACATTCGGTTTTCCTGATTTTCTTTTTCACCGGGAGAGAGCGCGATCAGCATTAGATGCGCATTCGGATCGCCTTCGCCGACAAGGGCATGTTGCCGGGTATCAGACAGCCGGCATTTTGTGCAAGCTCTGATCCGCCGATTAAGTTCATCAATCGATTTTTGCTTTCCACTGATTTTCTGAGAGATAGATGATTCAATAATTCTCACACTATTTCCTCACTAACCTCTCTCAATTGATAGTCAAGATAGGTTTGAATCACGGTATATATTTCCCTAACTTCTTCTGATTTTGGCAAAACATCCCGGATCATCTCCAGATAGCGCCTGGATTTAACAGAACGTAATGTGGGTTTGAAATTGATATCAAAAATCCAGCCCATCTGAAGCAGTTTAAAATCATTCAGATTCCTGATATGATTCACATTGACGATGCTCCTATTGATCAAATCCTGATATACCTTGTCCAAAATCCCGGGTGTATCGGGCAGGTCAAGTTCCAGTGCGCCGTTGCGTCGGCCATCATTGCTGTGGTAATAATCGGTTACCACTTTCCAGATATCCAGCTTATCCGCATCCCGAAGCAGTTTAGCAAAAAAGAGACATGTTTCCGTTTCTTCCTGAGGCAGCGAGGCTCGGTTGTGGTAGTTTATTACTCGGAGAATGAGATTTTTAATCACGTCATCAAATCCATTCAAAACTCCGTATCTTTGCAGTACTTTTATACCCAGCTTGGCGTGATCCTCGGATTGTCGATCCACAAAAGTTTGATAACGGGCATACTGTTCAAAACGTCCAATATCATGGAATAATGCGATAACCTCAGATAGACGCAGTTCATCATCATTTAGTCCAAGCTGATTTCCAATATTCAAAATTTCCCTGCATACATGTATGGTATGCTTTTCTTTTAAAATGATATTTTCCTGAAAATTTTGATCACCATATTTGAATGTTCGAACATAGCTGAAAAACCACTTCTTTAGATCCCATACACTTTTTTGATTAATGTCTATCACGACCTGTTTTTCCCCTTAGAATTTTTATCTAACCTCGAAAACAGTTTTTATAAAATCATCTCTCGCCAAATAACTTCGTCCCAATTCGCACAATATTGGCGCCCTCCTCAATGGCTATTTTGTAGCTATTGCTCATGCCCATTGATAAGTACTTCATTTCCACATTGGGAATACCGGCTTTACTCAGGTGGTCGAAGAGGGCTTTGGTCTTTTTAAAGTAAGGCCGGGAATCTTCCGGATTGCCGAATCTTGGACCCATCGTCATCAAACCCAAAATCCGCAAATGTGCCAACGAGCTGATTTCCCGGATCAGACCTTCCGCATCCTCGGGCAATACGCCGGTTTTACTGGATTCCCGTCCGCTATTGATTTCGATCAGGATGGGCATAACCTTTCCTATATCCGCACAATGACGATCAACCGATTCGGCAATCTTCAGCGAATCAATCGTTTCGATCATATCAAAAAGCTGTACTGCCCGCTTCGCCTTATTCCTCTGAAGATACCCAATCAAATGCCATTGCACTGAATCTCCCACGTGCTGGTACATCCGGTCGGCTTCCTGCACGTAGTTGTAGCCAATCATTTTAACTCCCGCATCAATGGCACTTTTTACTTCTTCCGGGGTTCTCTTTTTGGCTGCTGCCATGAGTAAAACATCCGACGGGAGCATCTTTAAACATTCAGTAACTGATTCTTTAATTAGTTTTGTATTCATTACTAATCCTCTAATTTTTCTCTTTCACAAATAAAAGCGGAAACACAATGTCGCTCACACAGCAGGGCAGCCATACGGCGATAAATAAAAATATAAAGACTACAATACAGGTAATCCAGTTCAAAATACCTCCGAGTGCCATTAAAACATGGAACAGAGAAGCCCAGGTACTGAACAACACATGAGCAGCATGCGGAAACTTAGTTGTCGGCTTAAAAAATGCAACCGCGATGCCGGCAATTGCTAAAGGATTGACCAGCCACCATTTCTCAATAAAACCGAGATGAATCCCGCGATTAGGCATGCCCAATAAAACCTCACCCAAATAGGGAATCACCGAATCACTGAGCGTGGCAATGCCGATTGATCCTAGATAACCAATGGCCAACAGCTTCCATAAATTACATTGCCCGCGCAGGCATTTACCGCTGATACGCCGACATTCATGCAATTCATACATGGCTGCTGTAACCATTGCACTGAGGAATACATGAAATGGATGAAGAACATAAAAAACCCTGAAAGAGACTCCCTTCGGAAGATTTTGAAATAACAACATAACCATTATGCCGGTCAATGCGCCAAATGCCGTAAAGGGAGCGTGATTTTTCAACTCTCTGATAATCTTATTCATACTCATGCCTTCTCTTACTTCCAACTAACATCATTTTTAAAACGGCAAAGTTATTTAATAAGGGTAACTTTCATTTTTGTATCAGTGTCCCTGAATATTCAAATGCATTGGGCTTCATTTTGATCCATTTCCCATGATCAACGCCAATCAACTGACCGCATTCACACTGTAAATTATCCCGATCTCGAACCGGGTAGTACTTGACAATCCTATCTTTATAGCATCGCAACACGCGCCCCTTCCCGATCTTATTGTATTTGAGGAGCTTCCTTTTACACTGCACGCATTTGATAATAATCATTTTTTAAAATTGAGAACACACCCCTGATTGAGAGAATCATTGTGGCTGATTATGTCACAATATTCCTCTTGAAATTTAAAACTTGCCTTCATGATTTCATGTATGAGGTCATCTAAGTTGAGTTGGCTAAACTTATCTAATGGCGAGTCTTCCAATACATGTTTGGGATATACAGAAAAAATTCCCTTGGGTCTTAAAACACGGAAAACTTCTGAGTATAATTGCACCCTTTCATTTAGATTAAAATAGTGCAATACATCATAGACTAGAACCACATCTATCGATTCAGTTTCGAATCCAAACGCTACACTTCCCGTTGTGTGGATGATCTTTATATTCCACAAATTCAGTTTTTGCGCTTTGCGTTTCAGTTCATTCAGAGCATCCTGCTCCTTATCCAGGGCGTAGACCAATCCATCTTTCCCGACAGCGATTGCCGCTGGGATGCTGTAATGACCAACCCGTGCCCCAAAATCCAGAACGGTCTGATTACTTTTCAAGCCGATTTTTCGTAGGAATTTGATTCCTTGCTCTGTCTCCCATTTTCGTATGTTATTCTTCACTTATCCGCCTTCCGACTTGCCTATTTTTTTCAATTATCATCTAACCAAAGGTAGGTGCAATTACATTTTTCATTATTGAAATTCTCATTGCTTCAGCAGGCGGAGTACATTTTCGGCAATATTTACAAATGCTTCTGCTGTTGCCGAATCGGGATACTTTAACACTATCGGCGTACCATTGTCACCGCATTCACGTCCCTGCTTTTCCATGGGAATCCGTCCCAGAAAAGTGGCATTCATTTCCGACGCCATTTTCTCACCTCCGCCGGTTCCAAAGAAATCAATGGCTTCGCCGCATTTCGGACAGATCAAACCCGACATATTTTCAATAACCGCTATTTGGGGAATATTCAATTTCTTTGCCATATTTACCGCCCGGCGACAATCCAGCAGCGACACCTCCTGCGGTGTGGTCACGATAATTGCCAATTGCGGGTGCATTTTCTGGGAAACCGTTAACACCTCGTCGCCGGTTCCTGGTGGCAGATCGGTCACTAGCACATCCAGTTCATCCCAGACCACATCGGCCAGAAACTGGGAAATCGTTCCGGAGCGCAGCGGTCCGCGCCAGATTACCGGCTGATCCTTGGGTATCATCGGCGCGATCGAAATCACCCTCAAGTTTTCTTTGATCTGCGGTAATATCTGATGCTCATCCATCACCTCTGGCAAACCGGAAAGACCAACCATCTGAGGAATATTCGGTCCGGTTATATCGGCATCCAGCAGTCCGATCTTCAATTCTTTGCTTAGCAGGGTATAGGCAAGATTGACGGCGACGGTGCTTTTCCCCACACCACCTTTCCCGCTGAAAATCACAATCCGGTGATCGATTTTTTTAAGAACCTCATCGATGCGCCTGTTCTGCTCTTCCATTTGCTTGACTCTATCCGGATCGCTATTCATTGTTTCAAATTCCTTATTCTTAATTTCTCAAACCATATTCGGTTTTATTTTTCTGCTTTCAATAGTCTCACATAATTCTGAACAAAGAAATACTCTTCAAAATCGTGAAAGTTAAAATCAGCCAGAATCTGCTTCCAATCTCGCCCGATAAAATCGAAAGCATACCGGCATTCGATGGTGTTAAAGATATAGCGGAATAATAGTGGCATTTTGTTCCGGTCAAATTCGGCATAATCGAGCATAAAAAATGCACCGCCAGGTTTTAAATGATTTTCAATATTTTGGAGAATCGTTTGGCGGACCGTATGTGGAAAACCATGAATTACAAAGCTGATGAATATCTTATCAAATTGCTCCGTCAACGAAAATGGCTGGTCAATTCTTTGCCGGATAAATGCAACGTTCCGATAGCTTGCGCATTTTTTATTGAACTGCCTCTCCATAATCGGCGAAATATCCATACCGGTTATTGCTCCATCGCCCCTCAGATATTTAACCATAATGCAGGCATTGCGCCCGGTACCACAGCCCAAATCGAGTATCTTATCTCCAGGTTGAATATCTATTGCTTTAATCGCCCGGTGAATAAAGGCGCTATAAAGCCCCAGCGTGGCAGTGTTCATCACCTTGTCATAATACCGTGCCGTGAAGAGACTTAATTCAACGCCCGAGTCGGGATATATTTTGTCTGGTTTTGTGGTCATATTTTGCAATCAACCCCTCTAATAAAATAGATTGAGCTAAGCATAATTGTGATAAATAACCCAAAAAAAAGATTAAATCCGAATTCACTTATTATCCAGCCGCCCAAAAACGGAAAAATGACGGGTAGAATGCTCCCTGCACCCGAAAGTCCCGTATATAAGGCTCTATTTTGATCCGTGGTAACTTCCAAGAGAATACCACTGATTGAAATAGTATGAATCGTAAAAACAATGCCGCCCACCAGGAAAACATAGGGGAAAAGCGTTGATCCCGGTATTATCAAAATAAACAGCGTAATCAGAATTGCGATAATGGTAGTAATGTACAGCATGATCTGGTATTTTATTTTAGCGGAATAATAGAAAAGCAAACCGCCGGCAAGAATACCACCAATTACTTTTAAAACCAAAAAGTTGCCGATGTCTCGGCTATCCGCGGAGAACAGATTCTTAGCATAAAGGATTAAAAAGGGCATCAATACGATACTGATCCCCTGTGTATTGGTTAAAAACAGATAATTCCTCCATTTTCTATTGATACGAATTTCCTGTATAACAGTATTAATAAATGTCTTAAAACTGGAAATTTTAAAATTGGAGGCGGGAATCTCTTTTATTTCCCAGAACCCTAAAGAAGCAATTCCCAGAAGTACAGCGGCGATAAAAAATAAGGTGGCATAATTCAGTGGATAATTATACGCCATGAGCATCCTCCTCACCAAAATAGCAGACAGGAAAACAACAATACTGGATATGGCCTGTTTAATAGAAAAGAATACCTTCCGTTTTTCCCGGAATACCGATTTCCCCAAAATGTCAACATAACTGATGTTGGCGAAGGCACCACTGAATGAGAACAAGGAAATTAAAATAAAAATAGACCAGATAATTAACGTATCAGCAATATGAGATGAAAACCAAAATAGCAGAGCCATTCCGCCAAGAGAAAAGATGCGAGCGTTAATGCCATCCAGTAGATACCTTTTTTTCGAAGAACGATTGTTCAAGAACGGAGCAAAAAATAGTTGCGCTAATTTTCCACCCCCCAACATGATCGCCGTCAGGATTCCCAGCTGAAACGAGCTGCTACCGGCATCTACCATCATTGCCGGAATAATGGTCCCCACATCGGTAAAATTTACTGCTAATGCCAGAAACACAGCATGCCATAAAAAGGCATAATAGTTGTGTTTTGATATCTGTTCGCTCAATTCCACTGTATAAATCTATCCCATACTGCTGATTATATGCTGTTTAGTTTTAAATCCTCTAATTATCAGAATTAAAATACCTCCTAATATCATGCAAAAACAAAGAATTTGCCCCATGGTAAAAGGACCCAATATAAATCCAAGCTGAGAATCAGGTAGACGCACAAATTCAATAAAAAAACGCACAAATCCGTATCCAATAAGATACATCGAGAAGAAAAAACCATCAAAAATTTTTAGTTTCCTTAATTTCCACAGAAAAATAAAGAGAATTAACCCTTCAAAAATGGCCTCATAAAGTTGAGAAGGATGGCGCAATTGACCGCTTGTGTCCAAGGGAAAATACATTCCCCAAGGCACCGTAGTAATTCGACCATAAAGCTCGCCATTAATAAAGTTGCCGAGTCGCCCAAATGTGTAACCTAAAGGAATCGCCGGAGATAAAAGGTCCGCGAAATGCCATATATTTATTTTGTTTTTCTCGCAAAAGATACTGGAAGCTAAAATGACTCCAATTACTCCGCCATGATAAGACATTCCTGAAATCCCCGTGAAGCAAAAGCCATCGGAAAAATCGAAAGGACTAATTATCTCTAACGGATTAGCAATAAAATACTTAAAGTTATAGAAAACAACATACCCTAGCCTTCCGCCTGCGATAACTCCCAAAATTGCCCACATGAAATAATTTTTAACAATCTCTTTTGAATAATTGTACTTTTCATCATTTATTCTATGCACAACCAGCAAATAAGTAACTGCAAAAGCAAAAACATACATCAGACCATAATAGCGCAATTGGAATGAACCAATTTCAATAATACTGGGATTAATATGTTTAGGAATATTATTCCACCAACTCACAATTTACTCCTATCGAACAAGAGAAGAGCTTTTTTCAGAAATATCACCCGTCATTTTTTTCATTTTTTATATTAAATGGAGTAGTTCTTCTCGCCAGCGCGAATCGCTACCTTTAACCAGTTTTCCGGAGCTACAAATGGACAGGCGTACTGATCACTGTAGGCGCACCACGGATTGTAAGCCCGATTAAAGTCGAGAATCCAATATCCCCGGCGAGTCTGATGGTTTTTATCATCGAGGTCAAGATAGCGTCCCGCCCCATAGGTCTCCTTACCGCTGGTTTCGTCCTTAAAGGGAATAAACAGCCGTTCTTCCTCAGGAGAACTCTTATAAGCCTGTAACTTACACGTAATGTTGTTGATTTTGAATTCGAACTCGCCCCATCTAAGAAACTCTCGCTCATTTCCCTGTGTATCCTCTATTATTAAAATTTCCTTCTGATCATGCTCGCGCAGTTCTATCTCAAAACGGTAGTCTGAATCAGGAGGATAATAATTCAATCCTTTAAATTTCTGACGATCATCAAAAGACAATGGCGATTGCGAATGCAGCTTGAAAAATCCATCCTTCTCCTCGCGTTCAAATTTGATATTCTCTTTCCAATCAGATAAATTCATAATCATACCTCTTAAAAATAATCCTCAATATTCAACTCAAATTACCGACGATAAAACTGTTGATCAAAATTTACTCCTACGAATTTTTCTATATCCGACCTCTACCCCCACCGCCTCTGCCACGACCTCTTCCATCCCGAGGCCCTCTTCCTAAACCTCTACCCATTCCCCGCCCAAAACCTCTGCCAGCACCTGTCCCCATACCAAAACCGAAATCAGGCCAACTATGCTCCTGATTTGGCGTGATATTCCGATGTGAACTTGTATCGGAATAAATTGCGTCTCGGGAGCAGACTCGAGCACATTCTCCACAATCTATGCATTTATTCACATCAATCGTGGCTTTACCAGCAACCATTGATATTGCTCCAGTGGGACATACTTTTACGCAGGCCTCACATCCTATACATTTATTCTTATCTATGTAAAGCATTACCAATCCACCTTTCCTAAACTATTAATAATTTGTCCGGCAGACAGTGCCCCTATCCGCAATCATCCCAACTTTTCCAGTTCTGCTAAGGTTTTTTCTGCGATAAGCTTTTCATGATTAAAATGTTTTTTCATTCTCTGTAAGCACTTTCCCTTTTCTCGGGTGTCGCGGAGAAGTCGGGCACACATTGCCATATATTTCATCGTTGTCTCTACATTTGTCCTAATAATATCATTGGTTTTTTCACTGTCGTGTCTTACCGAGCCCTGTGGACACACATCGTGGCAAACGCCACAGCGAATACATTCAACCATGTTAATTTCCGCTTCGCTCACTTTCATTAAAATTGCATCTACGGGACACTCATCTATGCAAATTCCGCAACCAGTACAGCTCTCTTTATCAATCCATGGCATCGTACAAACCTCCTATTCACTAACCCTTGATATTTTCGATAAAATCTCATTCCAGGATTCAGCGTTCACAGCACCCACTTTCGGAACAGGGCGGTCTGTCGCAGCGTTCCGTTCTACCACAACAGGTTTTCCCGGCGGATTGGCGGCCATAATCCGTGGCATAAAAACCACTTCCCTTAAAAATGATACCCGTTCCGGCTCCAATCAGCTTCCTTACCGGCACTCCGCACTCTGGACAAACCTTAACGGGCAGATCACTCATTTTTTGAAATTGCTCAAACCGATAACCACAGGATTCACACTCATATTCATAGATAGGCATACCTTTTCTCCAGAAAAATCACAAGTAAATTTGACTCATACCACATTTCTGTCCTTTGGCTTCTTTTTAGCCTTAATTACAACAAAGGATCCCTCACCACAACCCTCGTTCACAGATTCAACTCCATTGATCTGATCCAAACCTCTATAAATCGTCTGCTTGAATTCAAAATAATCAAAACCAGTTTGAATCAAATGCTCGGTTACTTCGGCAACGGAATAAAACGTTGCCTCACGATAAAAAACACTTTGTAATCGATTTTTCTGATACAGTCTGCCAATGGGGCTTTCTTTATCCACAAAACCGATAACAATGAAGCCATCAGGCTTTAAAATCCGATGTGCTTCCAGAAGCGCTTTGTGAACATCATCCAAAAAACAAATTGTGGTCACCATCAAGACAAAATCAAATCGCTGATTTCTGACGGGGAGAAATTCAGCCACGCCCCGTACAACATAGAGACCTTTCTGGATTGCCAATTCAATCATTTTTGGAGAAGGTTCAACTCCATAGCGAATCCCAAAGGGAGCCGCAAAACGACCACTGCCGACACCGATTTCAATTCCCTTCCCTCCGGCAGAAAGCATTTGTCCAACTGCTAAAAGCTCCGATTGATATACAAAATAATATTGCTCAAACCAGGCTTCATATTGAGACGTATATTCTTCAAACGGTCTTGTTTTGGGCATTTTATCAGTTATTAATCAAATATTTTACTAATCAGGTAAGATCTCGATTATCTTCCCGACTCCACCTTGAACATATTTTTCAGGATAAAGCGATTTTATTCTGGCTGTATGTTGGGTGCAGTGAGTGGGACAAACTACACCCAAATCCTCAAGCAACTCAAATTGATTAAAACCGTGGAGTCCGCCAATAAGGGCATAAGGTTTGCCAAACTGGGCTGCTGCATCCAGAATATTTCCTATCCCCGAATGCGAACAGCCGGCAATAATAACCAATCCTTTGTCAATTCTAACGATCAGCGATTGCTCAATATTTAGCAACTCACCAGTAGAATAGACATTTTTATATAACTGTGCTGCTTTTGCAATATGGATCACCTCTTTTGCCCGGCGGATGCCTCGGACGGTCGGCGGAACGAAAATCGTCACCTGATCGTTTTCATTGAGGAATGCGGAAAGTCCGCCGGTATGATCTAAATGAGCATGAGAAATAAACACCTCATCAATTGAGCCCGGACTAATATTCAATTTTTTCATGTTAGCGAGCAGAATTTTGCCGTCTGCCCCGGCATCGAAGAGGATTCTACGCGCGACAGGTTGAAATATTTCCACCAGACAGGCGAATCCGTGGTCGGCAGTCAGGTCTTCCTGGAAAACCGTATCGTCATAAATTATCCTGATCCTCATCTTATTCTCATCAATTTATGCTTTTAGAATTTAAAAATTTTATCTACCCCACTCTCGATAAAATCTGCTTGATATTCATTTTTAAATAATTTCCGGCAGCGGTCACCTGAACAATGGGAAGGAGCGACCTTTTGAACGCTACTATTTCTGAATTCCTTGACAATGTCTGCTAATTTTAAATTAGAAACTCCCGACAAATGAAAACCGCCCATAACCAAATAAATCATTCTATCCGTTAGAATTTGCTGCGACTCTTTGATAATCTCCATTATTCCGGGATGAGCACAACCAGTAACTATCACCAATCCTTTATTAGTATCAAGAATTAAAGACTGTTCTTTTACTCTAATTCCCAGCTCCCCTGTAGTATAAATATTTTCACAAATTTGCATTGAACCATTTACCTGATGATATTCGGCACCACAGGATTTTATCTCCTCCCTTACAGAATTCGGAAACGAACTGGGAATATATACCTTAACCTTGTTATTCTCTTTTAAAAAACCATTAAGCCCACCCAGATGATCGCCGTGAATATGGGAAATTACAACTAAATCAATTTCACTGGCAGCTATCGCCATTTTCTGCATATTGTCAAGCAAAATGGAGCTGTTGCCACCCGTATCAAAAAGAATATTATTTTGCGGTTTTTTAATAACACAGCTAAAACCCCAACTGGGAGTCAAATCGGGATTGATCTGATAATTGTCATAGATAACCGTAATTGAAATCTTTTCGTCAACTCTAACAGATTGCTCGGACTCGCTCTGGGCTCTTGAGAAAATGCTACCAACGCCGAGAATCATTACCACAATAGTCAGGCGAATTTTAAAGAAAGTAATCAGCGCATCTTTATTCATAATACCGCCAAAAAAATCATAGATAAATCGTATTATTCATAAAGTTGACCTACAATGTCAGTAATCTTTACGAACTTGAACATTATCTTCATAATCCGGAAAATATTTTTTGATTT
>Ga0315537_1000589_pt1 | contig 28474 bp, 27 predicted proteins | sample SalMarSW160270MG_FD_203091 | JGI IMG/M metagenome (GOLD analysis project Ga0315537, IMG submission 203091) | Salt marsh sediment microbial communities from the Plum Island Ecosystem LTER, Massachusetts, United States - Salt Marsh Sediment SW1602-70 ...
GCCCGAGTTTATTTCTTCCTTTGTGGATCTTTTTTCTCCTTGGAGTTCACTATGCAGAGGGAGAGATTTCGCCCCGGGCGGTTGTTGTTTTTGTCCTTTATACTCTGCTTATGGGGGGAGTTTATATCCTCAATCAGGTTATCGACAGAGAATCGGATAGAAAAAACAAGAAATTATTCTTACTGTCTGAGGGGCATATTTCTCTTAGAAATGCCTACATAGAGATGGGTGTGCTTTTCGGTTTATCCGTTTTTGGCTCTTTATTTCTTGGTTTGGATATTTTTATAGCTTTTGTGATTTCTCTTTTTCTGGGTATTACGTATTCTCTTCCTCCAATCCAGATGAAGGGAAAACCTTTTTTAGATATCCTTTGGAATGCATCAGGATATGGTCTTCTTGCTTTTGTCGTTGGTTGGCTTTCGGCATCAAAGCCTTCCCGTTTGATGCTTATTGATGGTATTCCATATTTTTTTGCAGTGGCAGCTGTATTTGTAAATACAACCATTCCGGACATAGAAGGAGACAGGGAAGAAGGTAAAATTACAACAGGTGTCTTTCTGGGAAAGAAAAATACACTTTTACTTGGAATGTTGCTTGATTTAATAGCCGTAATTATTTCTTATTTATTAAAGAACCACATATGTCTTATCGGCGCGGGTCTTGCATTTCCTATATTCTTGATAGCTTATATTAAACAAACTAAAAAAACAATATTATTTTCTTTTAGAGCCATACCCGGGATACTTGCCGTTATTGTTTTCTTTATAACGCCGATAATAATTCCACTTTTTGTATTGATAATAGGGGTTCAAAAGGTTTACTATAAGAGCAAATTTGATATCAATTATCCGGCTATATTTAGCGGAAAAGATAAGGATTTTTAAATATGGTAACATTGTTTTTATTAATCTCTACTCTTTCTCCTGAACTTGATTCATTATTAATGAAGGCTATTGATTATTCATATGTAGAAGATTTTTCCTATGCGGAATCTCTTATAACTGTTGTAAAAAATCGAGAACCGGACCATCCTGCCCCATATTTCTTGTTGGCATCCTTATATGAGATGATGTGGGTTGATTTGGGTGTGCTTTCATACAAAGATAAGATGTTTATATACGCGGATTCGACTTCTGATAAGGGAAAAAGATGGGCTAAAGAAAATCCGGATGATCCATGGGGTTATTTTTTTATTGGTGGAAGTTATACTCTTAAGATTTTTTATTATGTCATTAGAGAGGATTATTTTGGGGCTATCTTTTTAATTAATCCGGCGGTATATTATCTTGAGAAGGCAAAGGACATTGATTCCAGTTTGGCTGATGTTTATTTGGGATTAGGAAGCTGGGAATATGTAAAGGGGCGCTTTCCTTTTATGGGTAAAGATAAAGAGAAGGGACTTGCCATGATAAAAAAGGCTGTTACGGGTGGAAAATATGTTTCTTTGTATTCGGCATTGGCTTATGCGAATATATCTATTAAAGAAGGTGATTATGATGAGGCTATAGCGATTCTTGAGCCTTTAATAGATTTCTACCCTTATTCAAGAACCTTTAACTGGCCCCTTCTAAAGACTTATTATGGGAAAAAAGAGTACGGGACCGCTTTGGATATCGCGGATAAGCTTATTATGATTTCTTCCGGTAATAATTACTCAAAAATTGAAGCATATTACTATAGGGCAATGATACTTTTAGAGTTAAACCGTTTGGAGGAAGTTTTAATCAATGTTGAAGCGGCTCTGAACTTAAAAATCAACGAAGATATGCTGCATGTTAAAGAGATAAAAGGGAACCTTATTCGCATTAAACGTGAGGTGGAAAAGAAGTTGGGAGAAGCTTAGCGGTGTGGGAAAAAGGTCTTGACATATCAATTTTATAAGGTAAAATTACAGAATTAGCCGGAGTGGCGGAATCGGTAGACGCATCGGACTTAAAATCCGGTGGAGAATTTTCTCCGTGTCGGTTCAAGTCCGACCTCCGGCATGAAATTTTTTAAAATAGAAAGATGAAATGGTTTCAAAGAAGAAAAAAAGTTGAAAAAGAAGGCGTAAAGAAAGAAATTCCCGATGGCGTATGGATGAAATGCGCGTCCTGCGGAGAGATTCTTTATAAGAAGGAAACAGTAAAGAATCTTATGGTATGTTCTAAGTGCAACTTTCACTTCAGAGTAGGCAGCGCTTTTTATAAAAAATTACTGCTTGACGAAGGCACTTTTAAAGCTTTTGATGAAAACATTAGGACTGCTGACCCTTTGCAGTTCAAAGGATACAGGAAAAAATGTGAAGCGGCGAGAAAGGAAACTTCTTTAAGCGAAGCTGTTATAGCCGGTGAAGCCAAAATAGACGGTAGAGACCTTGAGGTAGCTATTATGGACTTTTCTTTTATTGGTGGTTCTATGGGGTCTGTTGTAGGGGAAAGAGTTAAGAGGTCGATTGAAAGAGCTAGTAAGAAGGGAGTGCCTTTTTTGGCAGTTAATGCTTCCGGTGGGGCAAGGATGCAGGAAGGAATTCTTTCCTTAATGCAGATGGCAAAAACCGCGACTGCTCTAAATAAATTAAAAACACCCTATATTTCTGTTCTTACCAATCCTACAACTGCAGGAGTTCTTGCTTCTTACGCTTCACTTGGGGATATTATAATTACAGAACCAGGAGCACTTGTTGGTTTTGCGGGTCCCAGAGTAATAAAACAAACAATAAAAAAAGAATTGCCTGAAGGTTTTCAGAGAGCGGAATTTCTCCTGGATCATGGTCTTGTAGATATGATCGTATCGAGAAAAGATCTCAGGCAGACAATTATTTCTCTTCTATCGCATCTTTGTTAAAAACGTAAAATGTTTAAGAGAGATGCGGAAATTATTAATTCTTTAGGTATTCATGCCAGACCGGCTTCAATGTTGGTTAAACTCGCTTCCGCTTTTGACTCGAAGGTGGAATTAGAGAAGGATAATGTTAAAGTTAATGCCAAAAGTATTATGGGTGTTTTAATGCTTGCTTCCGAACAGGGAGACAAAGTAACGATTATTGCTGACGGTAAAGATGAAAAGGAGGCAGTCGATTCTTTGGTCGAGTTGATTGAAAATAGGAAATTCGATGAAGAATAAAATATTCAGAGGAACACCTGCCTCTCCGTATATTGCTATAGGTAAGAGTTTCCTGTATTCTCCTAAAGAGATCGTTTTTTCCTCTTCAAGAGAAAAAAGAGAAGTTGCTGAGGAATTAGCGCTTTTCGAGAAGGCGAGGCATATGTCTTTAAGGCAACTCAGAAGTCTTCGTGTTGAATTGAAGAAGGCAAGTGATCCGGTAAGTTCAAGGCTGATAGAGGTCCAGGTACTTTTCTTGCAGGATCCTCTTTTCTTAAATTCAGTAGAAAAAATAATTAGAGTCGGTAAAGAATCGGCAGAGAAAGCCATAGTTGATTTTTCGGAAGACCTGGAAAAAGATTTTCGTGACATTCCGAATAGCTATATAGCGGAACGTTACCTGGATGTAAAGGATATCGTTGATAGATTATTGAAAAATTTACAGGAGGAAGAAACAGACACGGAATTAGGAAATTTTGGTGACATTATGATAGCAGAGAGTTTTACCGCTTCTACTGTTCTGCAAATGAGTAAAGCAGGAGTTGGAGGTTTAATAGCTGAGAAAGGGGGAAGGACCTCTCATTTTGCTATCCTGGCAGAGGCATTGAATATTTCGGTTGTTGTAGGTGCGAACGGAGTTACCGAAGAGATTGAATCGGGCGATGAAGTAATTGTAGATGGTATTAGTGGTGTTATAGTGATTAATCCTGATGAAGACACGAAAAGAAGATTTGAACGTAAGAAAGAAGAGACAAATGCAATCCAAAAGAAATTCCTTGAACAAAAAGATCTTCCTGCTACTACTATTGACGGTTATTCTATTGACATTTCGGCAAATATTGAATTGCCAATCGAACTTCCGTTTATCAAGAAGTTTGGGGCAAAAGGAGTGGGTCTTTTGCGAACTGAGTTTCTTTTTCTTACTTCTGAAGATGTTCCGGGTGAGAAAGAACAATATGATTTCTATTTAAAAGTTGCGGAGAATGCTTTTCCTGATTATGTTATAATGAGAACTCTTGATCTTGGCGGAGATAAGGTTTTCAAGACGAAAGTTCAGGAAGAGAATCCCTTTTTAGGATGGAGGGGAGTCCGTTTCACTCTTTCAAACGAGAAAATTTTTAAAGACCAGTTACGTGCAATGCTGAGAGTTTCAGCTAAAGGTAATGTCAGGATTCTTATTCCAATGGTTTCGCAGTTGGATGAGATTATAAGGGTTAGAGATATTACAGAAGAGATTAAGGGTGAATTAAAGAAAGAAGGTATAGCTTTTGATGAAAATATCGAAATAGGAGCGATGGTTGAGATCCCTTCTGTGCCTTTGATGGCAGATTTTTTTTCTGAAGTGGTAGACTTTTTTTCGATAGGAACAAATGATCTGACCCAGTATACTCTTGCAGTTGATAGGGGTAATAAGAATATATCGAGTCTTTTTGACCAGCTTGATCCTTCGGTTATTTTACTCATGGGAATGACGGTACGAAAAGCTCATCACAACAATAAGTGGGTTGGGGTTTGTGGTGATATCGCTGCCGATGTAGTTGCAATACCAGTACTTGTAGGTATGGAGGTGGATGAACTTTCGTTGCCTCCAAGTTTCATACCCCAGGTTAAAAACATTATAAGAGGTTTAAGTTTGAAGGAATGCAAGGATTTGTTGAAGAGTGTAGAGAAAAAGAGATCTGCCAAAGAAGTAAGGGGATTCTTGAAAGAAGAAATGCTAAAGCGGTTTCCTTCTCTTAAAAACATATTAGTGGAGGTTGAAGATGATTGAAATTATTGATGATTTGCCTCAGCAAATCCAGGAGGCTATCGAGCTTGGTTCTGCTGCAGATTTTGAGTTTAAGGGTATAAAGAATGTATGTATTGGGGGTATGGGTGGTTCTTCTATAGGAGGAGAGTTACTTAAGGAACTCTCTGCAAAGTATTCTAAAATACCCTTTTGTGTTGTACGTGATTATGAGTTGCCTCGTTTTGTTGATAGTAAGACCTTGATGATTATAGTAAGTTATTCGGGTAATACAGAAGAAACTTTATCTCTCATGGATCAGGTTGGAAATAAGGCTAAGATTTTGTGTGTTACCAGTAATGGAATGGTGGGAGATCGTGCTAAGAAGGAGAATTTGCCTTTGATATCGATCCCCAAAGGGTATCCTCCGAGAGGCGCACTTGCTTATCTGTTTTTCCCTGTCCTGGAAGTTTTGAGAAAATCAGGATTAATGAAGTTAAAAAAGGAAGACACAGATGAGGTTATTGGTGTTCTTTCTGATAACAGTGAAACCGCAAAAGCATGGGCTGAGGAAGTCAGCGGTAGATTGAAGGAAAAACTTCCATTCATCTATTCTATTTGTGATTTTAGCGTGGTTGCGCGGAGATGGTGTACTCAGATTAACGAAAATTCAAAGTCTCTTGCTCATTTTGCCATATTCTCGGAGTTAAATCATAATGAAATAGTAGGTTGGGAAAACCCTAAAGAAATTCTTAAGAGAATTTTTATTTTTATTCTAAGGGATAGGGAAGAGAGTAACCAGATGAAAAAAAGGATCGAGATTACCACCGAATTAATTGAGGAATTCGCGGGAGAGATTATGGATGTGTATGCAGAGGGTAAATCCCATCTTGCCAAGGTATTTTCACTTATACAAAAAGGCGATTATCTTTCTTTCTATCTTGCCAGGAATTACAAGGTTGATCCCCTTCCGGTCAAAAGGATTCAGGAGCTAAAAAGAAGGCTGGCTGAATGACGGTTATCATCCCTCTTGCCGGTTTCGGAACTCACTTAAGACCTCTATCTTTTAGTATCCCAAAACCTCTTTTATTATGTGCTGGAGATACAGTTCTTGGGTGGATATTCAAATCTATAGAAATTCTTTCTCCGTCAAAAATAGTTTTGGTATTAGGTTATAAGGGAGATTTGATTCGAGGTTGGGTGAATAAGCATTATGCGGATTTGCCTGTAAGATTTATAGTACAAGAAGAAGCAAAAGGTCTGGGACATGCGGTATGGAAGGCGGGAGAGGAAATTTTGCCGGATGGTGATGTTTTAATTTATCTTGGAGATACAATATTCGATGTAGATTGGGGTATCATTGAGGGAGGCAGAGAAAACTTTATTGGAGTAAAGGAGGTAAGTGATCCTGAGAGATTTGGTATTGCTGAAATAGAAGGGGATAAGATTATTGATTTGGTGGAAAAGCCGAAAAAGCCCTCTTCCAATCTTGCCGTAGTGGGGCTTTATTATATAAAAAAATGGAAGTTTCTATACCCTCATCTTAACAATCTGATTAAAGAGGGTATGAAAACGAATGACGAATATCAATTGACAGATGCCCTGAAGCTTATGTTGGAAAGAGAAAATCTTGAACTAAAGACATTTTTTATCAAGGGATGGTATGACTGCGGAAGGATTGATACTTTGCTTAAAACAAATGCCGATTTTTTAAAGGGTCCTCCGGATTGGTATAGTTATAAAGACAAAATACAAAATTTTTCATATATTAGCAAATCTGCCAAGGTACAAGATTCAAGCATAGGACATTTTGTTACCGTGGGAGAAAATTCATTAATAGAAAAATCGAATATTGAAAATTCTATTATCGGAAATGCAGTTAAAATTGTAAACTCGGATATCTTTGATTCGGTTATAGGAGAGGGTGCTAAGATTGTAAATGCAAGTGGAAAGTTTATAGTTGGTTCAAATTCCGTAATTTATGGAAAGGAGAGTTAATAAGTGAAAAGAATAATAACAAGTGAATCGGTAACCGAAGGTCATCCTGATAAAATCTGTGATCAAGTTTCTGATGCGGTTTTGGATGAGATATATAAGAACGATCCTAATCCCGAAAGGGTGAGAACCGCGATAGAAGCTCTAACTACAAGAGGTATTGTAATGGTTTCGGGAGAAATGGCCACTTCGATTTATATAGATGTTCCCGTTCTCGTTAGAGAACTCCTGCGGGATATAGGATATGTTAAGACTGAGTATCATTTTACTTATGAAACCTGTGGAATTGTTACCATGATTCAGGGACAGTCCTCCGATATAGCTTTAGGAGTTGATAGGGGGGGAGCTGGTGACCAGGGAATGATGTTTGGATATGCTACTAAGGAAACAAAAGAACTGATGCCTCTTCCTATTATGTTGGCGCATAAGTTGGTTAAGAAACTCGCGGATAAAAGAAAAGAACAGGAAGATCATTTCCTGCGGCCTGATGGTAAATCTCAGGTTTCTGTTGAATATGTTGACGGGGTTCCCAAAAGAGTCGATACGGTTTTGGTCTCCGCTCAATGTGATCCTCAAGTTGAAATGGCAGAGCTTAAAGAATATATAATTGAGGAAGTCATTAAACCAACTATACCTGAGGAATTTTTAGATAGTAACACCCAATATCTTGTTAACCCTACAGGCAGGTTTGTTATAGGCGGACCTCAGGCAGACACGGGAGTGACGGGCAGGAAGATTATGGTGGATACTTACGGAGGTTTAGGCAAGCACGGAGGAGGATGTTTTTCGGGTAAGGATCCTACCAAAGTTGATCGTTCCGCTGCCTATATGGCTAGATACGTGGCTAAGAATATTATCGGGGCGTCACTTGCCGATAAGGTCGAAATACAAATAGCTTACGCAATTGGTATGGAAGAACCGGTTTCAATATATATTGATTCGTTCGGTACGGGAGTTATTTCTGACGAAAAGATTTTAGAAGCCGTCAAGAAAGTTTTCGATTTTCGTCCCAGAAAGATAATCAAACAGCTGGATTTGATCCGACCTCAATATCTGGATACAGCCTGTTACGGACATTTTGGAAGAGAAGATAAAAACTTTAAGTGGGAAGAACTTGATAAAGTTTCCCAGTTGAAAGGAGAGGCAGGTTAATGGATTACGATATAGCCGATGAATCTTTAGCAGATAAGGGAGTAAGGAGAATTGATTGGGCTTCTGGATTTATGCCGGTTTTGAAGAGCATAAAAGAAAAATACGAGAAAGAGAAACCGCTTAAAGATATATCAATTGCAGCTTGTTTACATGTTACTACCGAGACCGCAAATCTTATGAGGACCCTGAAAGCCGGAGGAGCAAAAGTTACTCTGTGTGCTTCCAATCCGCTTTCGACGCAAGATGATGTTGCTGCCGCTTTGGTAAAAGAATTTGATATTCCGGTTTTCGCAAAGCATGGAGCTGATAGGGAGACTTACTATAGTCATATAGATAAAACTCTTAAAAGTGGTCATGATATCACAATGGATGATGGCGCGGATCTTGTTTCTACCTTACATAATGAATACAAATCGGAATTGGATAAAGTTATAGGAGGTACGGAAGAGACAACGACCGGTGTGATCAGGCTTAGGGCGATGGCTAGGGATGGAGTACTTGGTTATCCTGTGATAGCGGTGAATGATTCTATGACCAAGTATTTGTTTGATAACCGTTACGGTACGGGTCAGTCTACGATTGATGGTATCCTGCGAGCTACAAATTATCTTATTTCCGGTAGTAATTTTGTTGTGTTTGGTTTTGGGTGGTGTGGAAAGGGAGTTGCGAAAAGGGCGAGTGGAATGGGAGCAAGGGTAATTGTGGTTGAAACCGATCCTGTTAGGGCTCTTGAAGCTGCTATGGAAGGTTATGCTGTTATGCCTAAAAAGAAAGCGTCCGGTATAGGTGATATATTTATTACCGTTACGGGAGATAAATGGATTATTACGGGCAAAGAAATGGAGTTAATGAAAGATAACGTAATAATCGGAAATTCGGGTCACTTCAATGTTGAGATTAAACTCGAAGATCTTGAAGAAATGAGCGTATCAAAAAAAGAAATAAGAGAGAATGTAACCCGGCATGAATTTAAAAATGGGAAAAGGATTAATCTCCTTGGTGGTGGAAGATTGGTGAATCTCTCATGCGCTGAAGGACATCCGGCAATAGTAATGGATATGAGCTTTGCGGACCAGGCAAATGCGGCTGTTTATCTGACCAGGGAAGCCGACAAAATGGATAAGAAAGTCTATACGTTACCTGTGGAAATTGACAGGGAAATTGCCCGTTTGAAGCTTAAAACAATGGGAATAGAAATTGACGATTTGACAGAGGAACAAAAAAAATATCTTAGCTCTTGGGGGGAGGGAACTTAATTTTAGATGAATGCGTGAGCTTTCTATAAGTTTCTTTTTGCTTTTTTTGTTGTTTGTCTGTCTGGATGTTTCTACAACATCTTATTCTTTAGGGATGAGAAATGCGTTTTTAGAAGAAATTGATAATAGGTTGGATTTGAGTGCCGTCCAGTTAAAAGATGCGGTTAAAGAGGGTGAGAAAATCGATTTGGATTTAAAAAAGGTTTATCCTCTTTTGGTCGAATATTCTCTTGGATGGGTGGAGTTTTTTGATTCAACAAAAAATTTGATTGCGTCTTCGGATTTTAATGTACGTTTTATACCGGAGTCTTTTCCCGATACAGTTAGCTTCTGGGGATACAGATATGGATTGTTTCCTGTTAAGGGAGGATATATGCTGATCAGTGCTTCAGAAGAGCAGCTTAGCATGTTAAAAAGGGTTTTTCGGGTTTCCTTATTTCTTAGAATCATGGTCTATTTCTCATTTATTGCGCTTGGGTTCTATATCTTTTGGGTGTTTTCCTATCCTTTTAAAAAAGTTAGAGAAATTACAGGAGAGAAAGGGCAGAATATAGAGTATACAATGAAGACAATCAGGGAAATGGTAAAAGACTATAGGGAGAAATTGAAAAGCGTACAAGAAAGAGAAAAAGAATTAAAACAGAGGCTTTTCCTCTCGAATTTGGGAGAAAACGTGTCGCAGGTTCTTCATGAAATAAGAAATGCTACCGGTGCTATTTTTGGTTTTGGAAAGCTTGTTGAGAATGAGGAAATCAAAAGGGGGATTTTGGAGGAAACCAGCCGTTTAAATGATTTTTCCATGAACCTTTTATCTCTTTCCGGGCCGCTAAAGCCAGAGATGGAAAAGGTGGATGTTGGGGATTTGATAAATGAGGTGATTGGAAGATTGGATAACGAAACCCTTGAAATAAAAACCCATATACCGGATAATGTTGAATTTAAAGCGGATGGAGAGCTTATAGGCAGGGCAATATATAATATACTTGATAATGCTCTGGATGCCTGCAAGGAAAGAGGGAATATAGCTATTTCGGTTGAGCAAAAGAAAAAAAAGATTAATATTATTATAGAAGATACCGGAGTTGGAATGGACAAAAAGACTTTATCGTCCATTTTTAATTTATTTTTCACAAAAAAAGACGGAGGAGTTGGAGTTGGTATGGCTGTTGCAAAGAGAATTATAGAATCCCACAATGGGGATATTAAGGTTAAGAGTAAACCTGGCAGAGGTAGTAAATTTTCAATAACTCTTCCGCAGGGATAAAATGAATAAAATTCTTATCGTTGAAGACAACGAAAATTTCAGAAAAATGCTGGAGCTTAATTTTGAAAAAGCGAATCTTGCTTTTGGATCTTGTGCTTCTGCCGAAGAAGCGTTTGATGTTTTTAACAGGGATATCTTTTCTGTAGGGGTTTTTGATCTTAAACTGCCTGATATGGATGGGTTGGAGCTGTTAACCAAGGTGCTTGAAGTTGCTCCGGAATTCCCCGTTTTTATCATTACAGCTTACGGGGATATCAAATCCGCAGTAGAGGCAGTAAAAAGAGGAGCATCCGATTTCATTCAGAAGCCATTTGATCCGGACTTTTTAATTGAGAGAATAAAAAACGAAATAAAAGAAAAAACTTTTCCTTCACGAAAAAAAATTGTAGGTAATTCGGTTCTTTTAAATGAAGCTTTAGCTCTTGGAAAGAAAGTGGCGGCAACTGATATTAGTGCTTTTCTCTTTGGGCAAAGTGGGACCGGTAAGGAGTTGTTTGCCAGGGCTATTCACCAGTGGAGTCCAAGGAGGGATGCGCCCTTTATTGTGTTGAATTCTGCTGCAATACCCGATACTCTTCTCGAAAGCGAGTTATTTGGTATAGAGAAAGGAACGGCTACCGGTGTTTCAAAAAGGATAGGTAAAATTTCCCAAGCTTCCGGAGGTACACTTTTCTTAGATGAAATCGGAGATATGCCTCTTCTTCTTCAATCTAAAATTTTGAGAGTTATTGAAGAAAAAGAATTCGAGAAAGTGGGGGGTAGGGAGAGAATAAAAGTTGATGTAAGAATAATTTGCGCTACTAATAGGGATTTAGAAAACCTGGTTGAGAAGAAAAAATTTAGAGAAGACTTATATTACCGTTTGAATGTTTTTCCTCTTTATTTGCCGCCTCTTAAGGATAGGCTTGAGGATATCAAAATACTTGTGAAACATTTTATCGATTTGTATGGCGGGAGTATTCCCGGTGTAGTTGAAGGCATTAGCGATAAGGCTTTAATGAAACTAAAACAGCATGAATGGAAAGGGAATGTTCGTGAACTTGAAAACGTTGTGAAAAGGGCTTTGATAGTTTGTGAGTCTGATGTAATTGAAGAAGAGGATATTATTTTCCATGGCAAGCGAAGAGAAGATAAAAGGATTGAAAGTTTTGATCTTCGGGAAATTGGAGAAAGAGCAAAAAAAGATACGGAAATCAGGATTATTAGGGAAGCCTTAAGGCAAACTGCTGGGAATAAGGCACAGGCAGCACGGCTTCTTAATATTTCATATAAGACGCTTTTTAATAAGATTAACGAGTATGACCTTGAAAAGTAATGCGTTGAACTGTATTAGTTTGAATCCGAAGACTTACTGTCCGAGAAAGACGTGGTCAATTTCCCCGGCGAGGGAATTGCCACTCGGCTCTCGGGTTCGCTCCTTTTGAAATGACCGCATTTCAAAAGACCATGCTCGCTCACCCTCCGAGACGCTTTCTTGGACAGCACTCCTTGTTCATTTTATCGATAAAAGTCCATGCCCGCTCGGTCTCCGAGGCATTTTTTATTAACGGTACCCTCTTCACTTTTAGGAATGGAAATTACATTTTTCAAGAAGACTATGCCCGTTTACCTTCCGGGGACGCTTTCTCAAACAACAAGTCTTCAATTGATTATTTTTCTAATATATGAAAACTGGGGGGAGGGTTGGTTTTTGAAAGAAATTGAAGTGAAAATTCTGGAGATAAATGTAGAAGAAATCGAAAAGAAACTAAAAGAAATTGGGGCGGAGGAGGTTTTTGAGGGTGAATTAGTTAGCATATATTTTGATTTCGAGGACAGGAGTTTAGAAAAAGAAAGCAAAGTTTTGAGACTTCGGCAAAAGAGTGACACGGTTATTTTAACCTATAAAGAACTTATAAGTCAGGATGAAGCAAAAATTATGGATGAATACGAGCTCGCAGTTAATGAATTGGAACCTATGAAGAGAATCTTTGAAGGAATAGGTCTTTTTCCTCTATATGAATTTAATAAACATAGAACGACTTATAAATTAAACCAAACAAGTTTTGAAATTGATAAATATCCCGGGATTCCGGCATTTCTGGAGATAGAAGCTCCTGATTTAAGCAAGCTTAATGAAATTATTTCTGAGTTTGGATTTTCTAAAGAGGAAGTGAAATCTTATTCCATTAAAGACGTTCTTGAGTATTACGGAAAAATTAGGTTTTAGATCTCAGGTCTTAGGTTTCAGTAAAAACAACAAGCAAAAAAACTCTGTGTTCTCTGTACCGTATTGGTTTTTGGGATGAGGGGTTAACGGACCAACGACCTAACTACCCAACGAACCGACTAATTCACATATTCGGGTAATATCTGCTTTTTACTTTACCCGTTTGGGAGTTGTAATCATAATCGTTTGCATCTTTGATTTTTACCGATAAATCGGACAATCTTTCTGGATACTTTTCATTTTCCACCTCGTACATTTTTATAGCCTGACGAAGTGAAGCCAGTTCGGTAAGCACTCTCGTTTTACTTGGTACTTTAGCGATCCCTTTTGTATATTCCTTTGTTATTGTTTTTGTTTCTATAACTGAATCTTTGGTTTTTTTACATCCCAGAGTCACTAAAACAAATATAATGGATAAAAATATTAAAAAACTTTTCATTTTTCTTTAAAAATGGTGAGAGGTGGAATTGAACCACCGACACCGGGATTTTCAGTCCCGTGCTCTACCGACTGAGCTATCTCACCATAAAAATTATTATATGAAAAAGTTTAATAATGTCAATAGTCAGGATGTTGGGAAGGTAGGAGGTTGGGGGGTAAAACAAAAAATAAATCCTGTTAATCCTGTTTAATCTGCGTCCAATTATTTGGGCGTTGTGTGTTCTCTGTAGTACTGTCAGTCAAGTCTTTGTTTTTTTTGCAAAAGATTGAAAAAATCAGCCATTGAGATTGCTTCGCATAGGTTGAGTAAGAAGTAAAACTCGCAAAGACATTATTGTTCGGGACTGGGAAGTCCCTCCTACTTTTTTTATAAACACAATTAAAAGGGTGGATGTGGGATTTTGAAAATCCTGAAAATCTGCGTGCTATTCATTTTTTTGTTGCTGCTCCTTTGGGTTTGCAAATAAAGGGACTTGACTTAGAAATGAATAATGTTATAATTAAAATTATGAAAACCAGGGGTAATGTTAATGCTTTAGCAGCTTGTTTTAAGGAGGAAAAGCACAACTTGCTTCAAATTTCCGGGGATGATTTTGATATAAAAGAAGTTATAACTTCTATAAAGGAAGACTTTGACTCGAAAGATATAGAGATTTTTTTCCCCGATGATGCAGTAGAGGCCCTTGAGAGTTTACTTATGAAGACTTTATTTGGAGGTAAGTTGATAATTTTTTATGACGTGGATGCACTTTCCGCATCTTTATTTAAAGAAATTAAAGCCTCTGTGGAGAATCCCGGTAGATTGAGCCCTAATTTTGTAATTCTTATTTTTCGAGATCAGAAGAAAATCTTTAAGATTGAAGGCAGTTTAGTAGGAAAATTTAAGCCTATTTATGATTCAGATATACCTGCCTGGATTAAGAATTTTGCTGGGAGAATGGGGTATGGAATAAGTAGAGAGGCAGTAAATCTACTTTGTTTTCGTTGTGGTGTGAACAGGGGAGAAATAAAGAAGCATATTGAGAGGATTATTTTATTAAAGGACGATCACGATAAAAATATTGAGGAAGAAGATTTGAAAAATATAGGGTTCTACAGAGATGATACAATATTTAAAATCTCTAATTCAATATTGGATGGTAAATACAATGACGCTCTTCGGTATCTAGTGGAATATTCGGATAATGTCCCTGTTTTTCATTTCGTGAACAGAGATATTCGCTGTCTTTTAACCCTTCGTGCATCTATTGATGAAGGGGAAAATTTAAGCGAATCAAACTTACATAGAAGATTAAACATGCATCCGTACATTTTTAACAAGAAATATCTTCCGGCTGCCAGGAGGTTGTCTTATAATGTCCTTCGGAACAATTTCGAGAAGATTATAGATGCAGAGTATAGGATTAAAAATGGCTGGGAAGAGTTTAGTATGAATTTTAACTTTGTGAGTCAACTTCAATAGGAGGAAAACGATGAGTGAAGAGGTTGCTCAAATTAAAGCTGCTATAGATGATTTAAAAGAGAAACTCAGTAAAATAGAGGGGAAGAAAGGTTCTATTAGAGATTCAGTATTTGAGAAAGTAAAAGAGGACTACGAGAATAGGCTTGAAACATTGAACAATCAGCTCGCAGGTAAGAAGGAAACGCTTAAAGAAACTTTAAAAGAAATGGCTACCAAGAAGGAGCCTTTAAAGAGTAAATTAGATGATTTGCAGGAACAACTTGAGGAGATTGAATTAAGGCATTCTATAGGGGAGTATTCGGACGGACAGTATGATTCGATGAGTGGAGAAATAAAAGAAAAAATGGGAACGATTGAGGGCGACCTGCAGGCTCTAAAGAAAGAGGAAGAAGAAACCAAGGAACTTTTAGGAGAGCCTCTTGATGTAATAGAGGAACAAACTATAGAAGAAAAGGTCGTGGAAGAAGTAGATGAAGGTAAAGGTAAAGAGAAGGAGAAAGAAGAAGAGGTAGTAGAGGAGGAACCTTTGCCTGAAGTTTCTAAAGAGAATATGATTGCGGAGGAGTTGTTTACAGGTAAGGAACAAACTGTCGAAGAGAATGAAAGTGTTTTGGCTGATGTATCTGCTTCTGAGGAAGGGAAAGGTTCTTTCCTTGAAGGACAAGAGGAAAAAGCTAAGAGTGACGAAGAATTATTTGATCTTTCCGAAGGAAAAGTCGGAGAGCCTAAAGGGCAAAAGGTTTCGGAGAAAAAACCTTCCGGTGGGTCGACCGAAGAGGAGGATTGGCTCTCTTCCCTTGAGCAGGAGTTGAATGAAGAAGCTGAGGAGAAAGAGAAAAAAGAAGGAAAAGCAGAAAAAGTAGAGAAAGTAGAGAAGGTAGAAAAGGACGGTGGAGAAGAATTGGTTTCGTTATGTCCCAAATGTAATTATAAAAACAAGCCTGATGCCTGGTATTGCGAAAATTGTGGTTCAGAGTTGTCATCTCCTGAGTGAAAGGAAATAAGTTAAGCAATTTTTAAACTTCCGGTACCGAATTTGTAATTTTTCAACAAAAAAAGTCTTAACCCTTGACAAAAACGAGAAGTTAACTATATATATGCTACAAATTCTATGTATATCTCTGAAATCCAAGATAAAGATTATACGGGATTAGCAAATACAGCTCGGCGATTAGGGGTTTCTTTTACCGGTTTAGATAGGGAAGCACTGATTTTCTCTATTCTGGGGGGAAAAGCCAGTAAAGAGGGACGTGATTTAATTCGAGGTGTTATTGAAATCCTGACTGAGGGATTTGGTTTTCTGAGAGCCAAAGAGAACGATTATACTCAGAATCCCGATGATATTTATGTTGCTCCTGCAATTATAAAGAGATTTGGAATAAGAACTGGTGATACAATAATAGGAGCTGTAAAACCCCCTCAAAATTCCGAAAAATATCATTCAATTGAAACCATTGAAAGTATAAACTATGTTCATCCGAATGAAGCTAAAGATAGGGATAATTTTAATTATCTCACTCCTCTTCATCCTAATGAGAAAATGAATCTTGAGACAGAAGATGAAGATATTTCTACAAGAATTATTGATCTTATTGCGCCCATTGGTAAAGGGCAAAGAGGTTTAATTGTTTCTCCTCCAAAAGCGGGGAAAACAGTTTTGATAAAAAAGATAGCGCATTCTATTTCCGAGAATCATCCTGAAGTCCATTTGATGGTACTTCTTATAGATGAACGTCCCGAAGAAGTAACTGATATGGAAAGATCTGTAAATGGTGAAGTTCTTTCTTCGACTTTTGATATGTCTCCTCAGAGGCATCTTCAGGTTGCAAAAATGGCTCTTGAGAAGGCAAAAAGATATGTGGAAATGGGGAAGGATATAGTTATCTTGCTTGATTCTATTACCAGATATGCCCGTGCAAGTAATATGGTTGTACCTCATAGTGGTAAGACGCTTTCAGGAGGGGTTGATTCAAATGCTCTAAGAACTCCAAAGAGGTTTTTTGGAGCAGCCCGTAATATTGAACAAGGAGGAAGTCTGACTATACTTGCAACTGCGCTGATTGAGACCGGTTCTCGGATGGATTCAGTCATATTTGAGGAGTTTAAGGGTACCGGAAATCAAGAAATTGTTTTAGACCGAAATTTATCAAATCAGAGGATTTTTCCGTCGCTTGACATTCTCGCTTCCGGTACAAGGAAAGAAGAGATTCTTCAGCCGTCTGATACTTTAAACAGAATTTGGGTTCTAAGAAAAATAATAAGTGATATGGAAGACAACTCAGAAGCTATCGAATTTTTGATATCAAGAATGAAACGCGCGGAGAATAATTCTGAGTTTTTGAGACTCATGACAGTATAAGGGGGAGGAATGAAAAAGGAAATACATCCTGAATATAAAGAAGTCAAAATCGAATGTACCTGTGGTAATATTATCAGAACCAGGTCCACAAAAGAGAATTTACACGTGGAAGTTTGTTCTAATTGTCATCCGGTGTATCAGCAGCTTAGAAAAGAAGGCGAAATTCCGGATCTCAAAAATCTTAAGTAAACAACTTTTTCCCACAGCTAAATATAATAATATATAGCTCTGCAGAACTAGCAGAAGTCAACTTATTTGTTGTTTTTCAATTAGTTTCGCTTTACTTGAAAATGAAATATCAAAAATTAAAAATCAAAATGACATATTAAAATGCAAAATTACTTCTACCCTGATCGCGAAACCTAAGAGAGCATTCGTGTTATTAGTGCAATTCGTTGCTCCTCTTAGGTGTTGTGGGAGGGTCCTGGTGTCTTCGTGCCTTTGTGGTAATTTTTGAATTTAAAGTAAAAGTAATCTTATTTTTACAAAAATAAGCAAAATGCAAAAATCTAAAAGTTTAAGTTGTTGACAATAAATCACTTATCTTCTGGAATAATACTTGCATATATATTTGATGGATCTTTTGAATGTACATTTTTCTTGTCTTTGTTCTTTTAAAAGCGAAAATTGAAGTGCAAAATTAGAGATTGTGTGTTTTTTATGGATTCCCTTTCTTTTTGGTAATGCAGGGGAGGAGTCATTTTAATATAATTTTAGAAAACATTTATAAGTACCCCCCCCTATCCTCCCCTGCTGTATTTTTTTAAAAGTAACCGTAGTTCTTAATACCTCCTTGTTTCCGGCCTCTTCTTCTGCTTTTGGCAGGAGAAGAGGTTTTATTTTTGGGAACTATGTATTTATAGTGTTTTAAATCATAAATTTGTAAAGAAATCTATTTTTCTCAACTTTTTTGAGAAATTAAATATCAAAAATTAAAAATCAAAATGACTGAATTAGGTTTTAGGTCTCGGGTTTTAGGTTTTAGTAAAAAAATAAAAAGTCTTTTCACTTTATTCGTGTTATTTGTGTTATTCATTGTTTCTCTTATTTGGAGTGGTGAAGGGATTCTGTATTCTGACTTCTGGCTTCTGAATTCTTTGTTACAATTTTCCATTTTGATATTTGATTTTTGAATTTTAGCGGCTTTACCGCGCTGTATCTCTGTGGCAAAGTTTAAGGGTTGACATATTTGATTAAGAATGTATAAATAGCGTACGTCAAAAAACATACAAGGAACCTAAAAAGGGGGAAATATGAAAAAATTTTTGTTTTTTGCATCATTAGTTATTCTTATTATTGTAAGTTTTCATGGTTGTAAATCCGCTGAAGAAACAGGCGGAAATATCCACTTGCAGCAAGGAAGATATGATAGAGCTATTGAACAGTTTAAAGAAGCAGAAGCGAAATATCCGGGTAGTATCGGACCTGTTTCTTCTCTTGCGGTAGCTTATTTTATGAAAAAAGAATATAAAGAAGCGGCGGGATATCTTGATAAAGCTATGAAGATAGACAAAGAAGGAGCGGAGGAAAAGATCAAGGGGTATGAAGATTTATTAAACACCAAATACCTAAAATGGCAAATATTTTATAATGGTTCTGTAGAATATTTCAAAGATGATTCGAAAAAGGCGGTTGAATTAGCGAAGAAAGCCCTGGATATAACATATCCGGAAAAAATATCTCTGAGTTATAGTTTGTTAGCAATGATGATGTTGAAGGAGGATAAAGTAGAAGAAGCCAAAAATTTCTACAAGAAAGCAATCGAAGCTGATAAAAACAATGTTGAACCTTATATGAATTTAGGTCGTATCTATCTGACGGAGCGGGGGTTAGATGAGGCTCTTAAATGTTTTAATGAAGTTATAAAAATAGATTCAACAAAAATTGAAGTTTATGAATTGATCGGACAGGTTTATTTGCTTGATAAGAAGTATGCAGAGGCTATTAAATCGCTGGAGACGGCATTGGCGATTACAGGTCAAAATCCGACAAGCCTTTATAACTTGATGGTCGCGTATTATCAGAGTAAGAATTATGATGCGGCAATAAAAAAAGGAAAGGAAATATTGGAGCTTGAGAATGTAAAGCCTTCAGTGCTGACTAGTGTTTACAATCTGATGGCTCAAATATATGAATCCAAGGAAGATTATAAAAATGCTGTAGCTGTTATAAAGGAAGCGATAGATAAGGGTGTAAATAATTGTGATTCGTATTCCGTAATAGCCCATGCGTATTACAAATTGGGAAAGGTTAAAGAATCTAGTAGTTGGTCAAAGAAGTGGGAGGAATGCGATAAAAATAAGTAGTAAGTAAATTAACTTTAGAGACCGAAAAAAGTTACAGGTTAAGGGGGAGGTGAAAACTTACCCCTTAATTTTTTACCTGATATTAAAATTTGTTTCTTAAATATTTTTCTATCCGTTTATTGGATTCTTTTATTACCTCGAAAGTTTCCCTGCAGGCTGCCAAATCTCTTCCGGCAGGATCGGTAATTGTATATTGTTTATCCCGAGTATTAAAGTTTCGAAGGAAGGCGATTTTGTTTTTGTTTTCAGGTGAAAGAAAAGTTATGTAAATTTCGTGCATTTTTTCCATAACAAGGACAATATCAGCCCATTCTATAATAGGTTTGGTCAGAAGGCTTGAAGTATGATCTCCCCTTAGCTTGTTTTCTTTTAGCACCTCTTCTGCTAATTCATATATTTGTGATCCGGTCATTGCTGATATTCCTGCCGAGCGAACATTTACTTTTTTGCTGTCTTTGGTTAAGTGTCTGAGGTGTATTTCCGCCATTGGGCTTCTGCATAAGTTGGCTGAGCAGACAAATAGTACGTTAAATTCGAGATTCTTTCCGAGTTTTACTTTCTGTCCGGTTGCTTTTTCTATTTCCGGTATAGAGATTGCGCCTTTTCGGTAAAGCAAGAGAGAATTATCTGATATATCAAGAACCGTAGATGGTTTTCCGGACCCGGATTCGCCGGCTATTATTCTGTCGACCGGAAGATCAACATCTTTTAAGTTTTTTGGTGTAGCTGCGCCTGAAATATTTGCGCTTGTCGCGATTAGAGGCATTTTGTTTTCTCCGATAAAAATTCTTAATTTCTTATGATTTGGAATTCTTATGCCGACTTTACCTTCTGCTGAGAGAACTCCTTTGGGTAGATTTTTATTGCCTTTGAAAATCAGGGTGATTCCTCCGGGTAGAAATTTCTTTAGTTTTTCATAGATGGGCGGAATTTCCGTTGCATAATTTTTGATGTCTTTCGCCTCGGAAAGAAGCAGTGGAAAAGGTTTATCGGAGGGACGTTTTTTTATCTCTCTTAATTTCTCTACGCATTCGGGAGATAGAAAACATCCTATACCCGGAACCGTATCGGTAGGGAGAAGGAATATTTCTGTTTTCTTTTCTTTTTTATTCGTCATATTTGAAATGGTGCCGGTACGAAGGTAAGTAAAAATATTATAAGAGAGATTATACCTATAATTTTATGTTTTTTGGATAGTGGTGATATCCCATCAAGCGGCGGAGGATGTTTAAATCCGATTATCCAGAAAAGAATCGCCCATATGACCCATCCTATCCATAACGGTATTAATAAAACAGCAATGCCAAAAGTCACGTAGCCGATTATTCTGTTTTTTTCTCCGATTAACGCGTATAAAATATGACCTCCGTCGAGCTGTCCGACCGGTAGAAGATTTATTGCCGTTATAAAATAACCTATCCAACCGGCAAATGCTATAGGATTTAGTAATACATCTTTTCCTTCAGGCAGATCAGCAAAATATAATTTTGTCAATAGTTTAATCAGAAGCGAATCTCCAAGTACGATACCTTCGTTTCCTGAAACAGTTGCGACTTCTGATAATGAAAGTCCGATTAGTATTGCGATTGTCGAAAAGATGAAACCCACTATTGGGCCTGCCGCTCCTATTTCAATCAGAGCGTTTTTATCTCTAATGGGGGATCTCATTTTAATTACAGCTCCGAAGGTGCCGAGCATATGCGGTGCGGGTATGAAGTAAGGTAAGGTGGCATCTACGTTATTTTTTATAGCCATCAGGTAATGCCCGAGTTCATGACTGCCGAGTATTATCATAATCGACAAGGAGAAGGGTAACCCTTTAAAAAGATTAGTTATTGGGGCTACCGGATTAATTCCCTGTTGTAATGCTCCTGCCATCAGTGTGGTTAAAAAGGTTATTATTAGAAGTAAAACGTTTATCCATTTTTTTGATTCTCTCTTTTCCGGTTTTGGTCTGAATGCCAGAGAAACTCCATTTTCTTTATTTTTAAAACTTACGTTGAGGTTCAAGGAATCAGTTTTTTCTTTGATATAGTCTAGTGCGTCCTTTTCCGGGATTTTGAAAGTTCCTTCCCAAACAAGACTAAAATGCTCCATTTTGGAGCATTTTATATCCATTACTTCCTTTAAGAAGTTTTCTATCTGGAATGGCAGACTTTCCATTACATTCTTTCCGGAGCCTGGACACCCAGCAATTTTAAGCCTTTCCTGATTACGTTTCTTACCGCGTTTGAAAGGAAAAGTCTGGGTTCGATTAAATTTTTATCTCCGTCTAAAACTCTCACATTCTGATAGAAATTATGATAAAGCTTTGAAATGTTAAGAAGATAATGAGTAACAAGATGTGATTCTCTTATTCTTGCCGCGTCTTCAAGGGCTTCCGTAAATTCAGGTATCTTTTTTATCAAATTCCATTCTTCTTTTTGGTTAAGTTTCGAAATTTTTTCTTTGGAATCTATACGGTAACCTTGTTCTTCTGCCATTTCAAGTAAAGATGATATCCTGGCATGTCCATACTGTACATAATAAACCGGATTTCTGTCGGATTCCTCTTTCGCGAGTTCCATATCAAAATCCATGGGAACAGAGGATTTTCGAAGAAGATAGAAAAATCTTGCGGCGTCGGCTCCTACGTCATCTACTAATTCATCTATAGTTATAAATGTTCCCTGCCTTTTCGACATCTTCATGACTTCGTTCCCTCTTTTGAGTGTTACCCACTGAACAATCTTTACTTCTAAGTTTTCCGCAGGATATCCCAGAAGACTAAGGCTTTTTTTGAGTTCCGGCACATGGTCCTGGTGGTCGGGTCCAAGCAAATCGATTAATAGGTCATACCCCCGGTCAAACTTAAAGCGATGATAGGCAATGTCCGGAACTATGTAAGTCCAGCTTCCATCAGATCTTCTGAACACTCTTTCTCTATTTCCGGGGGTAAACCACAGCGCCCCTTCTTTTTCTGTAAAAGGATTAGGTTTTACTTTTTTCAAATCGGAGATTACTTTGTTAACTCCTCCGTCTTCGATTATTTTCGACTCGCTAACCCACTCGTCAAAATCAATTCGCAGCCTTTTAAGAGTTTTACTGATTAGTTTTAGGATATATTCGCCGGCAAATTCTCCGTAATTTTTAATACCTTTATCCATTACTTCCTTCGCGATTTTCTCGATGTATTCGCCCTGATAGATGTTTGGCGGATATTCGACTTTATTTCCCTTTAATTCTTCAATTTTTAATCTTACTGATTCACCAAGGCAATTTATCTGGTTCCCACTGTCGTTAATGTAATATTCCCGGTCAACCTTGAATCCCTGGGATTCAAGGATTCTTGCCAGAGAATCTCCGTAAGCGGCACCTCGCGCGTGAGCGACAGTTAAAGGACCGGTAGGGTTGGCTGAAACGAATTCTATCAGAACCTTTTTCCCTTCTCCTGAATTTCCATCGCCGTAAGAAGGCGAGACTGCATCGATTAATTCCTCTAACCAGGTCTGTTTATTTATTTGGAAATTTACAAATCCTTTGATTTGGGAAGCGGATTCAATTATTTCCGAATCTATTTTATCTAAAATTTCTTTTGCGATTTCATTCGGATTTTTCTTTAATTTTTCCGCCAGGAGGAAAGGCGCGTTTATGCTGTAATCGCCCATCTTCTCATCGGGTGGGTGCTGGATGTCGAAGGCGACTTCTTCGTTATACAGTTCCTTTATTGTTTTTTTGACTACTTCTCTAAGTTTAGTCCTCATCTTCATATTCCTTTCTTTTTACATCTCCCCATAGTCGTTCAAGATTGAAGTATGCCCGCTGCTCCGGTTGGAAGACGTGTATTATAAAGTCAATATAATCCATTAATATCCACTTGGCTATTTCATAACCTTCTACGCTGTGGACATATCTTTTCTTCTTTTTGAGTTCTTCGGAGATCGCGTCCACAACAGCTCTTGATTGAATATCAGAGTAAGAAGTGCAGATTATAAATGCTTCAGTTAAATCCGTCACTTCTCCCACATCTAATTTAACAAGATTACGACATTTTTTTTCTTTTATCTTCTCAATTACTATGTCAATCAGGTTGTTCTCTACTTTCAATTAACCTCCTATCTAATATTATTATTTTAGGTAAAACTTTATCGTAGTCTTTTCCAAGTAAAACCAGTACATGTACGCAAAGACTGGAATCTATTACTGCGGAAGTTAATTTGACTTCCAATGCTGAAGCTACAATTTTTGCCCATTTTTTTTCGGGTGAGAGGCGATCTATTACTGAGGTTCTTGTTTGTTCTTCTGCCGCATTATCATAATTGATAACATCGAAACCTTGATTTCTGAGATAATCGGTTGTTATTCGTGCAAGATTTTGAATTCCGCATGCGTTAAGCACCTCAATTTTTATATTTTTATACTGTACGGGATTGGTAATTTTGTAGCTAAATGAGAAAATATATACTCCTACGGATAATATTAGACTTACGGAGAGTAAAGGAAATTTTTGTTTCCCGCGAACTCTTTTTTTACTTGCCACTCTTTATCGTTGTTCCGGAAGGTATTTTTTTATCCATGATATAAACAAAAGGTTCCAAAATGCAATTCGTTCCGATAACCGTGTTGCCTCTTAGTACAGTATTGGAGTGAATGATTGTATCCTGTCCCACTTCTACCTGTGGTTCTATAAATACTGTGTTCGGCATTATTATGGTAACGCCTTTTTCCTGAAGAGATTCGATCTTTGCTTCCCTTAAAATGTTAGTTGTTTCCGACAGGTCCTTTCTTGTATTAATCCCTTTTAATTCCAAGGAATTTTCTACTCTGAAACCTCCGACTTTACCTCCGGTTTTTCTGATTATAGCAATTACGTCGGTAAGGTAATATTCTCCCTGAGCATTGTTCGGGGTTACCTTTTTTAAGGTATTCCGTAGATGTTTTATGGAAAATACGTAAACACCGCCGTTTACTTCTTTGATTTTCTTTTGCAACGGGCTTGCATCTCTTTCTTCGACTATTTCAGTTATTTCGTCTTTTTTTCTTATTATTCGACCGTAGCCTGTTGGCTCATCTGGACAGAATGTCATTATAGTAACATGTAAGGCGTTCTTTTTGTGATGATCTATTAATTTATCCAGGGATTCTTTGCTTAGGAGAGGGGTATCTCCTGAAAGAACAACTACGTTTCCATCTGTATCTTTAATTTCATTAAGACCAATTGAAACTGCATCTCCTGTTCCTGTTGGTTCTTTCTGCAGAGCATATTTTACTCCGGGAAATTTACCTTTTAATTCCTGTCCTTTTTTCCCATAAACAAGTATCATGGATTTTGGTGAAAAACTACTCGCCACATCAATTACCCACTTTATCATAGGTTTTCCCATCAGGTTGTGGAGAACCTTAACCTTTTTGGATTTCATTCTTTTGCCGATACCGCCTGCTAGAATTATGATATGGAAGAGCATTACTTTTTTGCTTTTAATTTCAAGGTCGGTATTGCTAGTTTTACAGCTTCTTCTATTTTGTTTGCGAAATGAAATTTAAGTCCTTTCTTATACTCCTCGGGAATATCTGCAAGGTCTTTCTCGTTATCCTGAGGTAGTATTATATTGTTTATACCTGCCGTTTTGGCAGCCAGGACTTTTTCTTTTACGCCTCCTATGGGGAGAATTTTGCCTCTGAGGGTTATCTCTCCGGTCATCGCGTAGTCCGGTGATATAGGTTTTTCAGAGAATATAGAGATGAGCGCTACTGACAGGGTAATGCCGGCTGAAGGTCCGTCTTTTGGTATTGCTCCTTCAGGAATATGTATGTGAATATCTTTATTGGTGAATCTGTCTGGTTCGATATTGAATTTTGAAGCGTTGGATTTAATATAAGAAAGAGCTGCTTTTGCTGATTCCTGTAGGACCTCTCCGAGTTGACCTGTTAATATAAGGGTCTCTTTCCCTTGCATTAATGTTGCTTCCACAAAGTGGATTATTCCCCCTGCTGGAGTCCAGGCAAGACCGGTTGCAACTCCTATGGAAGCTTTATCTTCCTTTTCTTTTCCACGGAATCTAATGGGTCCGAGATAATCCTCTAATATTTTTTCATTTATTTTGAATTTTTTACCTTCTTCTTTGGCGACTTTTTTGGCTATTTTCCTGCAAACTTTTCCTATTTCTCTTTCCATGTTTCTGACGCCGGCTTCTCTTGTGTAATTATTGATTATTTTATTAATAGCTCCATCGGTGAATTCTATTTGTTTTTTATTTAAACCGTTTTCCTTAATCCTTCTTGGAACGAGGTATTTATTCGCTATTTTAAACTTATCCGGAGCGGTATAGCCCGGCATTCGGATTACTTCCATTCTGTCTAAAAGTGGAGGTGGTATGGTGTCCGTTATATTCGCCGTTGTTATAAACATAATAGAAGAAAGATCGAAAGCAACTTCTAAGAAATTGTCTCTGAAAGTGTTATTTTGTTCAGGGTCAAGAACTTCAAGGAGAGCTGAGGCGGGGTCTCCTCTAAAATCATTACCAATTTTATCCACTTCATCTAACATAAAAACCGGATTTTTGGTTTTCAATCTCTTTACATGCTGTATTATACGACCGGGAAGAGCTCCTATGTATGTTCTTCTGTGCCCTCTGATTTCAGCTTCATCGTGGACGCCTCCAAGAGATAGTCGGGTGAATTTCCTGCCGAGTGCTCTGGCAATCGATTGTCCTAATGATGTCTTTCCGACTCCCGGGGGACCAACGAGACATATTATAGGCCCTTTTGCGTCTTTCTTAAGTTTTCTTACCGAGAGAAATTCTATGATTCTTTCTTTTACATCCTGTAAATCATGGTGGTCTTCATTTAAAATTCTTTCTGCTTTGTTGATATCCATATTATCTTTAGTTTTCTTTTTCCAGGGTAGATCGCACAGCCAGTCAAGGTAATTCCTTATAACGTTGAATTCGGGAGAATGGGGAGGAATCATTTCCAGTCGTTCAAGTTCGTTTGTGGCGGTTTCTTCTGCTTCTTTGCTCATTTTCGCCTTTCTTATGCGATCTTTATATTCTTTAATCTGAATGGCGACCGCATCCTCTTCTCCCAGCTCTTTCTTTATTTCTTTTAACTGTTCCCGAAGTATTGCTTTTCTTTGAATATCGGTCAGTTCTTTTTGTACTTTACCTGATATTTCACCCTGTACTTTTGCCCGGGCAAGATCATCTGACAATAAATTTATTAATTTTTCGTAACGTTGTTTTACGTCTCTCATCTGGAGAAGTTCCTGCCTTGCGGCAAGATCAATCTTCAAATTTCCGCTTATGAAATCGGCAAGATTCGAAGTGTTGTCTATATTGAGAGCAACGGTTGTTATTTCGTCGGGAAGATAAGGAGAGTAATCTACAAATTCTTTAAAGATGTTAAGGAGTTTGTTTTTGACTGGTTCTATTTCTTCTTCGCTCACCGGGGCGTCTTCTACTTTTTCGATTTTCGCCGAGATATAAGGTTCTTCCCGAATTATACCCTGAATTTTTATTCTCTTTAATCCCTGGGCAAGAACCCTGATACTGCCGTCGGGTACTTTTATCATTCTTATGATGGAGCCCATTGTTCCATACTCTTCAATGTCTGTAGCCTTTGGGTTTTCCGGAACTTTACTTAGGAATACCCCCATAAGTTTGTCTTTGTTAAGGGCATCTTCTATTAGTTTTATATGGTGTTCTTTTTCTACCGCAATAGGTAGAACCATTGCAGGAAACAAAACTATTTTTCTAAGGGGCAGTATCGGTAATACTGGAGGTACTTCAAGTTCGAGTTCTTCTATAGACGCATTTTCAGTTTCTTGCATTTTCTCTCCTTATTCAATATCTATTATTCTCTCTTTTTCTTTGGCTTTTGGTAAAGTTATGCGAATAAAGCCATCCTCTTTATTGACTACAGCTTTTTCGGGATCTGTAGCATAAGGAAGGCTAATCCTTCTTTCGAAAGTCCCGAAAGTAATTTCCATGGAATAAAAGCTTCGCTGTCCTTCTGAGAAAGGATCCGCTCTTTTTCCTGAGATAGTGAGTATATTCCTTTCAAGAGTTATTTTTATGTTCTCGGGCTTCACACCTGCGGCTTCTATAAGGATTACCAGGGAATTGCCTTTTCCGAACATATTTATGAGAGGTTTCCATCCCCCTTTGTAGGTTATACCTCTTGTGGAATTCATAAAATCGCTGAGAAGTAATTCCATATCTCTCTCGAATCTTTTTATTTCATCAAAAATATCACTCATTCTTCCCCCTTAAAGTAATTTTTTCTCCAACCTGAGAGTTTAAGAAAGAGGCGGCATTCCCTCTATTTAAGCATACTTCCAGGGTTTTAAACCCGTTATTTACAAGTGCAACAGGTTTATCTTCGCTACCTTCTGAATATTTTTTTGCTAAATTTCGGATTTTCACACCTTTTATTTCAATTTCAATATCACCTGGTGGAATTTGATTCTCCTTAATGTTGGAAATCAGATTACCGAAATTATCTATATAGATTATTTCCCCAATTGTTTTATTGTTTTCGAGCGAAGGGTCGTGTTCGTTTATTTTAACGGGATTTGTTATCCGGTCTCCCAGGGTTTTTACTTTTTCGCCGGAGGCAAGTCTGGCTGCGACTTCAGCAAAGATATCTCTTCCATCAAACGTACTTGATTTTTTACCGATTTCTTTCTTTATTTCAAAAACTTCAGAGATAACAGCAGAAAGAACTCCGTTATCCGGTCCCACAAAGAAATGTCCGTTTTTAAAAGAGAAGATAGCTCTCCTCTCGCTGCCCACTGTTGGGTCAATCACTACAAGATGGACACTACCGACGGGGAAATATCCGTAAGATTCATTTAAAATAAAAGAAGCACGCAGTATATCTCCGAGTGGCAGCTGGTTAGTGATGTCAATGCAGCTTATCGCGGGATTTATTTTTAGTATTACCCCCTTTACCATTGCTACGTATGGGTCTTTTATACCAAAATCAGTAATGAATGTAACTATTGGCATACCTAAAATATATAACAGAAAAAACAATACGCAAGGGTGTAACACCAGGAGAGATAAAAACTACACCGATTTAAAAACACGAGAGAAAGAGACGTTAGTTACACTATGTAAAAACATTATTACTTTATTAGTATAATATTTTTTACGCAATAAAGAACACCGGAGGGTCATTTTTAAGATTATTTAGCCATATATGAGCCTCTAAAAGTTAAAGACCTGTACGGCAATATCTT
>Ga0315537_1000592_pt1 | contig 28461 bp, 21 predicted proteins | sample SalMarSW160270MG_FD_203091 | JGI IMG/M metagenome (GOLD analysis project Ga0315537, IMG submission 203091) | Salt marsh sediment microbial communities from the Plum Island Ecosystem LTER, Massachusetts, United States - Salt Marsh Sediment SW1602-70 ...
TGAGCCGACAAATCTTGTGATGGTATCCGGTATCGGCCAGGCGGCAAAAATTCCTCATTATTTCAGGACCAATGTATTCAATGGCCTGCATGGACGCGCTCTACCGGCTGCGACGGCAATAAAAGCAGCAAATCCAGCTCTTACTGTCATATCCGAAAGCGGCGACGGCGATATGTACGGCGAAGGCGGCAATCATTTTTTACATACGATACGCAGAAATCCAGATATAACCAATATCGTTCATAATAATATGGTTTATGGCCTGACAAAGGGACAGGCTTCACCTACAAGTCAGAAGGGCTTCAAAACACCCGTCCAGGTCAATGGCGTTTTTCTCGAACCATTCAATCCGCTCGCGGTTGCTATTGCTCTGGATGCAAGTTTTGTTGCAAGATGCTTCGCCGGCGACGTTGAGCAGACTAAGGAAATAATCAAAAAAGCGATTAAGCATAAAGGCTATGCACTGGTTGATATATTTCAGCCCTGTCTTTCATTTAACAAGCTCAATACATACCAGTGGTTCAAGGAGCATACTTACTACCTTAAAGACCATGACCCGTTTGATAGACAGCAAGCCTTTGAGAAAGCAACCCAAACCGATAAATTGCCACTCGGAATTTTCTACATAAGTCAGCAAAAGCCTACTTTCGAAGAAAATATTGGTACCTATCAGGAAAAACGAACGCCTTTATATAAGCGCGAACCTGACATGCAGAAATTATCCAATCTAATCGATAAGTTCAAAATACTGATATAGAACAAGGACCGGCAGGATAATCATGGGGACACAAAAATGCACTCCGTTCGGAATTGCCCTGCTTTGAATCAATAAAGAATTGTTGTGTGCCAGGTTTTTGGAACGTGACGACCAGGAATCGTATATTGATTTACTGTCCCAAAAGCTCCGATTAGTCAGAGGGTTTTCATTGTGATTGAGCGAAGCACTACAAACGTTCACGGTTATACACGACAAACAACCAATGAGTGTATCTTTTCAATCATTGTGCCTGTTTTAAACGAAGCTGACCAAATAAATCCGCTCATAGAACATATACACAACCAAGGCTTTGGCCCTCTTTATGAAGTAATCGTCGTTGATGGCGACCCTCAAGGCGGTACAGTTAGAATTATTCAAGACAAGGATGTAATCGCCATTACCACTGAAAAAGGCCGAGGTAGGCAAATGAATGCCGGCACCGCAGTGGCACGCGGAGAAATACTAATGTTCTTACACGCTGATACAAAACTACCAGATGGCGCTCTGGAAAAAATCAGCCGAGCTTTAGAAGACCAGAATTATGTCGGAGGAGCTTTTGATCTTAGGATAGATTCGGACAGACTCTTTCTGAAATATATCGCAACCCGTGCTAGCCTTCGTTCCCGCTGGAACAGAATACCTTATGGAGACCAGGCGATTTTCATAAGGAAAAAATATTTCGACCAAATCGGTGGATATAAAGAAATCCCATTAATGGAAGATGTTGATCTGATGCGGCGTATAAAGAAAGATGGAAAACAGATTGTTATATTCCCTGATAAAGTGAGAACATCCGCAAGAAGATGGGAAAGTGAAGGAGCCCTTTATACCACTTTGAGGAACCAGATATTGGTGCGATTGTTCTATCTGGGCGTCAGCCCTCACAGACTTGCAAAATATTATTGGAGACGGTCTTAATGGATACAAAAACCGATTTGCTGCGATCCAATCCGCAATATGATACTGTGAAAAAATACTATGGAGAGGTGGTTCAGAAAACTTCTGATTTGAAAACCGACGCCTGCTGCACCGCAGATGTGATGCCTGTCCATATCAAGAAAGTCCTGCTGTTAATTGAGAACAAGATAACAAGCAAATACTACGGCTGCGGCTCTCCTATTCCACTGTGCATAGAAGGTTTGAAAATTCTTGACCTTGGCTGTGGAACAGTAAGGGATTGCTACGTCATGTCAAAACTTGTCGGCCCAAAAGGATTTATTTGAGGCATAGACATGACCAAAAACCAGATAGCAGTCGCTGATAAATACGTTGATAAGCAAACCGAAACATTTGGCTACAGAAGACCCAACGTTAAATTTATCCTCGACTATATTGAGAATCTGAGCGAACACTTTGGGAAAGAGTCACTGGATGTGGTAACTTCAAACTGTGTTATAAATCTGGCAGAAGACAAAGAGATTATCCTGCAGAAGGTATATGAGGTCTTAAAATTCGGCGGTGAGATGTATTTTTCGGATGTTTATGCAGATAGGCGAGTACAGAAATCCATTGCTCTTGACCCGGTTCTGCGGGGTGAATGCCTGGGCGGAGCGCTGTATTACAGAGACTTTGAGACAATAGCAAAAAAGGCTGGCTTTGCCGATCCGAGAATCGTTTCCAGAAAATTTATCAATATAGATAATCCTCGAATTAAAGATATGGTCGGAAATATACAGTTTTATTCAATCACCTACCGTCTCTGGAAACTTAAGGATTTGGACGATGCCTGCGAAGACTATGGCCACATTGCCGTTTTACAACGGACGAATGTCCGAGTCGCCTTTCAAATTCGAGCTTGACGACGGGCACGTATTCTACAAGAACAAACCCGAGAGGATATGCGGCAATACTGCCATTATGCTTTCTAAGACCAGGTTCAAAGAATATTTTCAGATTCTGGGCAGCTTTATAGAACATTTCGGAGCGTTTAAGAACTGCTTTACGGTTGAACGAAATAGCGAAACTGACGTAGTAAACTCAGGTTGTTGCTGAGCAGAGACCCAAGAGTTGGGATAACAAAAATGGAAACAGATTTCAAAGAGACACTGGCGAATACAAATCCTCGGCTGCTGCGCTTTGATGGGCTTCAAACACTGCAGGTCAATCTGGGCAATCGATGCAATCAAAGTTGTACCCATTGTCATGTGCAGGCCGGGCCGCAAGGCCAGAGAATAATGTCGAAATCGGTTATGGAAAAGATTATCAACTTTCTGCAAAATCACAGAGGTTTATGTGTTGACATAACAGGTGGCTGTCCGGAACTCAATCCTGATTTCAAATTCTTCGTTGAGAATGTTCACGAATTTGCGTCACCCCTTATGGTGAGGACGAATCTTACCGTGTTTTTCGAACCCGGATTAGAGTGGATCCCCCGATGGTATCAGGAGCATAAAGTAGTAGTTATCGGCTCACTGCCTTGTTACACACCGGTAAATGTGGATAAGCAGCGGGGTGAAGGTGTTTTCGAAAAAAGTGTAAAGGCCCTCAAGCTGTTAAATAAGCTCAGCTACGGTTCTGAAAAGGGGCCGAAGTTGAATCTGGTTTATAATCCGGGTGGAGATTTTCTGCCGGGACCACAGGAACAGCTCGAGTCCGATTACAAAAAAGAACTAAACAACAAATATGGAGTTCTGTTCAACAATCTTTTTACTATAATCAACGCTCCTATAGGCCGGTTCAGGCAGTACCTGGAAGCAAACGGTCGGCTCAAACAATATCTGCAGATGCTGGCCGAGAACTTCAATACAAAAGCTGCTGAAAATATTATGTGCCGTAATCTTGTGAGTATAGACTATCGGGGAGTGCTCTACAACTGCGATTTTAACCAGGCGTTGGGATTGCCGATTATTGATGCGGCAGGTAACAATCTGTCCATTGAACAACTCGATGATATTCTTTCGGAAGGCATTGAGATAATAACCGGCGAGCATTGCTATTGCTGTACTGCAGGGGCGGGTTCAAGCTGCACCGGTTCACTCGTGAAGTAAAGCCGACAGAAATTAAGCACTAATTGAGATGTGACATAGGAGACATAAAAATGCGAAACAATTACTGGTTGTTTGTACTAACGGGGGTTTTCATAGTGTCTTCTGTTTTTTCTTCAAATACTTTAGCTGCTGAACCTGAAAAGCAAGGATTTGACTACAGTAACTTCGCTGAGATGCTTAAGATTAATGTAGATGACGTCGGGATGGTCAATTATAAAAAATTAAAGGCCGAGCCACAAAAGCTGCTGGCATTTGTAACTGAATTGCAAAATTTGGACAGAAAGGATTTTGACAAATGGGGCAATAACGAAAAGATCGCGTTCTGGCTTAATGTATATAATGCTTTTACGCTGAAGGCAATTATCGATAACTATCCGATAAAGTCATCTTTCTTCAGGTCAAGAATTTACCCCAAAAACAGCATCCGGCAGATAGTGGGTGTGTGGGACAAAATAGAATTTATAGTGATGGGGCAAAAGTTAACTCTTGGTCATATTGAGCATAAGATACTTCGTGTGCAATTCGATGAGCCCAGAATACACATGGCTATGGTTTGCGCAGCTATGGGATGTCCACCTCTTCGTAATGAGCCTTATACCGGTGATAAACTTCAAGAGCAGCTCGACGACCAGACCCGTCGTTTCCTTGCCAATTCCGGCAAATTCAAAATCGAGCGTGCCGATGAAAGAATATACCTGTCACCAATATTCAAGTGGTTTGCCGAAGATTTTGTCAGGAAGTTTGGTCCTGAGAAGAACATCGGCAGGCACGACAAAGAGGAATCGGCTGTACTGAATTTCATTGCATCTTATCTTGGTAAGGCGCAGAAGGACTATGTCCTCGCCGGCAAATTCAAAATCAAATATCTAAAATACGAATGGTCTCTGAATGAGAAGCAAGCCAAAAATTAGAAGGAGTAACCAAAAAGCCAAATGAACCACTGTAACACCTGCCTTCTCTTATTCGTAAAGTCGCCTATCAATGGACAGGTCAAGACCCGTCTTGCCGCCGAGACAGGTGGAGACTTCGAAGTTGAACTCTACAAATGTTTTGTTGAGGATATGATATCTCTTATTGAGAATATTGGAGTTCGTTTCAAGCTTTGCTTTTATCCGGCCAATATGAAATCGACTTTTTTGGAATGGTTGGGCGAACAACACTGTTACATACCCCAGACAGGTGATAACCTTGGCGAAAGACTCAAGAACGCCTTTGATAGTGCATTCGAGGAGGACTTCTCAAAGGTTGTTGCCATTGGATCGGACAGCCCCGACCTGCCTGAAGAGTTCCTGCGACTGGCGTTCAAGGAACTTGAGTCGCACGATGCCGTCATCGGACCCGGCAGCGACGGAGGATATTACCTCATAGGCTTTTCCCGAACGTCCTTTTTACCTGTGGCATTTGATGGTATCGCCTGGAGCACATCCGCTGTATGTAAGCAGACGGTCGAGATCCTTAAAAGATATAAGCTGAAAATTTATCTGCTGCCGGAGTGGTACGACGTGGATACACGTTCGGATTTAGAGAAACTTATCGCCCGAAACAAAGACACGGCTTTCGTTCGGTCGAAAACAGCTGCTTTTATCCGGAACATGGAAACAGGAACAATAGGCTAAAGGAATATAGTATGGATAACGCAAACGCGATTGCTAAAGCGGCGTACGAAATTTCACGCAAAGGTTTTGAGCATGAATTCGGTAGACCAAAGATGGATATCAAGGAACAGGCCATCTGGGAGAACCTATGCCGTGTGGGAACGAGGCTGTGGCTTGATACCGGTGATATGGATGTTGCGTCCAAGTTATGGTGCCGGCAATTCGAGGCGCTGACGACCAACAACACTCTATTGAACAAAGAGATTCAAAAGGGCCTCTATGACAATCTAATCAGCGAAGCTGCTTCTGCGATTAGAGATGCTGCTCCCGACATAGACAAAAAAGAGTTGATACTTGAGATTGCGTTTGTTCTAAATGCTTATCATGGTTTAAGACTGGTGGAGATTTTCGACGCTCACGTGAGCGTTGAGCTCCATACGGACCTTGGAAACGATATCGACAGGTCGGTCGCCTACGGCAAAAGATACTATGAGATCTGTCCCGAGCGATTCTACGTGAAGGTTCCGCTGACACCGGCAGGTTTTGTTGCTGCTCGCAAGCTCGGCGAGGCGGGCATTCCGGTGAACTTCACACTGGGTTTTTCCGCCAGACAAGGCTACGCGGCGGTGTTAGTTTCACAACCTCATTATACGAATGTTTTCATGGGAAGATTGAATGCCTTTGTAGCTGGTAATCATCTTGGTGATGACAGAAACATAGGTGAAAAAGCTACCCTTGCAACTCAGAGAGAATTGCTGAAATTAAGAGACGTTACTAAGACCGGCACTCTACTCATAGGGGCGAGCATGAGAGAGAGTTCTCAGGTGGCTACTCTTGCGGGAGTGGATGTGTTTACCATGCCTCCAAATGTGGCCGCCGACTATCAGGAGAATCCTGCCCAAGAGATCTCCCAGCAGATTGGAAAGGACCCGTCTGTTGACTTGGCTGATGGTGTCACGCCAGCTGATTTTAACGCTTCGACTTTGTGGGAGGTGCCCGAGGCTTTCAGGAGCTGTGTCGCTGAACTGCTGAAGAAGGATATTGGCCGAATGAGCGCTGATGATGTTCAGACATACTTTGCGGATGCAGGATTTGTGGATTTTCTCCCCCGATGGTCTGAGGAGGACATTCAAACCGCTGCCGCTGATGGCAAGATTCCGGTTTATGAAAAGTGGAAAGCTCGCCTGGCAAGCGGAGAAATAGGGATGGATGCCCTTATGAATTTAAGTGCTTTCTATTCATTCGCTACAGACCAGGAAGCACTGGACGCCCGTATAGAATCGTTAATTTGAGATCTTTTCATGTTACCGGAGCAAGTTTAATGTTCGATTATGATGTAGTAATAATAGGGGGCCGGTTCAGCTGGCCTGGTTGCCTGCAAAGTAGCTAACGGATTAGGTAAAAAGACGGCCCTTATCGAAAAAAGAAAGCTCGGTGGCGATTGTACATGGTTTGGGTGTGTGCCGAGCAAAACAATCATCAAATCAGCGAACATTGCTCACCAGATAACTCGACTCCAGGAATTCGGATTGGAACCTTCCACTCCCATTGAGTTAAATGCCGACAGGGTTATGGCACACGTAAGAGCGGTTGTCCAGGCTGACGCGGACGGCCATCCGCCGGAGTCTCTGGAAGCCGAGGGCATAGACGTCCTGTTCGGCACACTTTGCTTTCTGGATAATAATAATATCGAACTGGGAGAAAGAAAAATATCTTCCAGAAAGTTCATTATCTGTACAGGCTCTCATCCGTTTATACCAACTATCAAAGGACTTCAAGACATTCCTTACCTGACAAATGAAACAATTTTTGACCTCGAAGTTTTGCCCAGCTCGATGATTGTTCTTGGCGCAGGTCCTATCGGTATTGAGCTTTCCGCAGCGCTGAATCGTCTGGGTGTGAAAGTTACGATTATCCAGCGCTCAGCTAATGTTCTGAAGAAAGACGATAGGGAGCTTGTCGATAGACTGGTTCAGATATTGCAGACTGAGGGTGTAAAAATACTAACCGAAACGTGAACAACGAGATTTGCTCGGCAAGAAGATGCAGTCGTCGCTAATATTGAGGATGAAGAAGGTGAACGACAAATTGAGGCAGAATCGGTTTTGGTTTCCGTTGGCAGAAGGCCGAACCTGGACGGCCTGGCACTGGAAAAGGCCGGTGTCGAGTTCGATTCAAACGGCATCAAAGTTGATCGTCATCTCAAGACTACTGCTAAGAATATCTACGCCTCCGGCGATGTCGTACCACCGTATCTATTCACCCATGTTGCAGAGTATGAAGCAATCGTCGCCACGACTAATGCGTGTTTCGGACTGCCGATTAAAAAAGCCAATTATGACAATGTACTTTGGACGACTTACACGGATCCTGAACTTGCTCATGCGGGGCTGACTGAAGAGCAGGCAAGAGAACGATACGGCGACGCGATTAGAATCTATCGCTGGGAGCACAAAGATGTTGATCGCGCAAAAACCGACTTGGCTCAGAACGGCTTGAGTAAATTTATTTGTGATAAGAAGGGCAAACTCCTCGGAATTCACATCCTGGGCCACGGGGCGGGCGAATTGATGCACGAGGCACAACTGGCTAAGTCTCTGGGAATGCCTTTCAGCAAGATTGCCTCGGTGATTCATGCGTATCCATCGTATTCAGATGCGGTGCGCCAGCCGGCAAAGAAGTGCTACATTGATATCCTGCAAAACAATTTTTTCATAAAGCTGCTTAAAACAATCGTTCCAAAGAAGGATAAGAGATAAGATACAATGGCTGAAAAAAGTGACAAATCAGAACAGTCATTGTCCTCCAATGGGCGAGGTGGCAAGCGAGCCATATTTGCAATTCTTGGCTATAGAGCAGTCATCTTCGCCATAATCATCGTGGGTGTGATTACAGGAACAATATTTCTGCCTGTTAAGATTTGGCTCATTAGGGGCTTAGAATGGACACAAGGATTAGGAATTTGGGGCCCTGTGTTCGTGGTCGCATTTTACATCGTGGCTTGTATATTGTTCCTACCCGGCTCGATTTTAACCCTTGGCGCTGGTTTTCTCTTCAAGGTGATTGGCGGCACCATTACCGTCTCAATAGGCAGCACGCTGGGGGCTTGCGCCGCTTTTTTGGTTGGGCGAACAGTCGCCCGAAAATGGATAACCGGTAAGGTCGCTAAGAATGCGAAGTTCGCAGCGATTGACGAGGCCGTTGCCCAACAGGGATTCAAAATTGTGCTTTTGACCCGGCTGAGCCCGGTCTTTCCGTTTAACATGCTGAACTACGCTTTTGGGCTGACGAAAATTTCATTTTGGAAGTATGCTCTGGGTTCATGGATAGGCATGATACCGGGAACCGTAATGTACGTATATTTTGGAGCGGGACTGCGTTCTCTTGCCGACGTTGCCGCTGGACAAGTGGAAAAAGGTATCGCAGGTAAGCTATTCTTTTGGCTTGGCCTGGTAGCGACAATAGTTGTTACAATATTTGTCACCCGCGTTGCGCGTAATGCACTAAGAGATGCAGTTCCTCAAACTACATCAGAAACAACAATAACAGAACAAGAACAATAGGTCTGATCCAAGGAACAATATCAATGGCAAGAAAATTTAGTTATGACGTTATACATCGCTGGGAAGGCAATCCATTATTAACCATCGAGGATATTCCGTTCCCATGCAACACTGTCTTCAACGCCGCTTGTGAAAAGTACAACGGCCAATACATTCTTCTTTTGCGAATTGAAGATTTAACCGGCCGCTCCATATTTGCCCTGGCACGTAGCAATGATGGATACCAATTTGAGCTTGAACCAGAACCTGTGATGACACCCTGTAAAGGTCAGGGTTGTTTTGATGAATACGAAAGGAAAGGCATCGAGGACCCGCGGATCACTGAAATAGATGGCACATTCTACATCATGTACACTGCGGTATCACCCTATGGACCACTGCTTGCATTGGCAAAAACCATGGATTTCAAAAAATTTGAAAGTATAGCTCTTATCAGTGAGCCGGAGAATAAAGATGGAGTTCTTTTCCCGGAGAAAATAAACGGAAAGTATGCGCGCTTCGACAGGCCTGTAGCTGGGGTTATTGCCAACATCTGGATTTCATATTCTGACGACTTGATAACGTTGGGTAACTCGCGCTGAGTTATGACGGTTCGGGACGACCATTGGGACTCCTGGCGTATCGGTGCTTCTTCGCAGCCGATTAAAATTGACGACGGTTGGCTCCTTATCTATCACGAGGTGAAGGCAGCTTCCAGCGGCCCAATATACAGACTCGGTGCAGCCGTATTGGCTTACGACGACCCGTCCAAGGTTCTGTGTCGAAGTGCTATTCTCATTCTTTCCCCGCGAGAGTATTATGAACGAGTGGGTGATGTGAATAACGTGGTATTCTCCTGCGGTGCTATACTCGAAGATGATGGGCAGGAACTAAAGATTTATTATGGCGCTTCAGATACTTCAATCTGTCTCGGAACGGCAAAAGTGAATGAATTGATGCAGTTCTGTACCATTGGCGAGCATTGATTTCATAAAAGAACACCGAAAGCACCTATGGTTATCGGAAGATTTCTGTTTCCGGTTTGAAGGCAAGCCAGGCAAACGCGAAGTAGTCTCCGTGAACAATCCTTGTCAGTTCTTTCCCTCGAAGTGGATCCCGCACAGCCCGGCCGGTAATGTCCCAGACACTTTTCGTTTGCTCGCGTCCCTCCTAAAAAATTCCGTCCTTGTATATTAACAAGGATTTACCCTCTTATGGAATATCGCTTTCTGGGTGATGATTGCTGATATCGGTTTGAAAAAGCAAGTGTCTGTACTTTATCATTGGATTTGCTATTATGATGACAAAGGCTTGGCCGTAGGAAGAACCGGATAATGTAGGACCATATGACTATGAGGTGTAATATGCAACGTTTTATTCCATGTATCATATTTTTTGGGATATCTGTCGTAATCACAGATTCATTTCCTCAAGACCCACAAGGATTGTCTGAAGTCAGGACCTCAAAAGCATCAATGGCAGGACGAACGCTAACACAAAAAGAAACGCTTGGGAAGAAGCTATTCTTCGATAAGAACCTATCAACACCTACGGGGCAAGCTTGTGCCGATTGCCATTCCCCCGAAACTGGTTTTGCTAATCCGAACGCCGACTATCCTGTATCTCAAGGAGTCCACAAAGACCGTTTTGGAAATCGAAACGACCTTCCCGCAGCCTATGCCGCCTTTAGCCCAACATTCCATTACGACGCCAACGAAGGGCTTTACGTCGGTGGCCAGTTCTGGGACGGGCGGGCAGCAGACCTCGCGGAGCAGGCAAAAGGTCTGTTTCTTAATCCTTTGGAAATGTCAAATCCGGACGCGAAAGCCGTAGTCGAGAAGGTGTGTAAGTCAGAATACGCCGACCTTTTTAGAAAGGTTTTTGGGAAGGCTACGTTCGACGACCCCAACAAAGCTTTTGATATGGTAGCTGAGGCCATCGCGGCTTATGAGAAATCCAGTGAGCTGAACCAGTTCAATTCGAAATACGATCTGTACCTCGCAGGGAAAGTGGCACTGACTGAACAGGAACGAAGAGGGCTTGAGTTGTTCGAAGATGAGGAAAAGGGTAACTGTGCTGTGTGCCACCCGAACCAACCGGGTGCCGATGGGACTCCACCCTTGTTCACTGATTTCACATATGACAACCTTGGTGTACCGCAGAACCCTGAGAATCCTTTCTACTACTTGCCCAAGAATCTCAATCCCAATGGCGTTTATTTTGTTGATTTGGGGCTTGGCGATGTAATCAACAAGCCTTCAGAGAATGGTAAGTTCAAGGTCCCATCTCTTCGGAATGTGGCAAAGACAGCACCATATCTTCATAACGGTATTTTCAAAAATCTTCGCCAAGTTGTCGTTTTCTATAATACAAGGGATGTCGGACCATGGCCACCTCCAGAGGTTCGTATGAATGTCAATCATGACGAACTGGGAGATCTTGGTCTTTCCGAGATACCCATCGGGTACGATTTCTGCTCCGAAAACTGACGAAAATATTCCTTGTTTTCGCCTTCACGTTCCCATCCGTCTCCCAGATCGTTGTTGTGACAAAGGAGTGCCACCATGCGACCGCGATCGTCGAAGTAGGACCAGAAATGGGGGGACTTGTCCCCGTCTGATCCACCGTGCCTGTGTTCAAAGGTATAGCCCTCACGCCACGTTTGAATGTCGACAACCTGTGGAAGCTCTTTCAAATCGTAGACCGTATGGAATATTGCATGGTCCAGTGACAGTTCCTTCGGTTCTCGATCCGGAAAGACGCCACGCATTTCATTGAGGACGTTGGCCCATCCTTCCGGCGACCAGAAGTCGTCCATCATGACAAATCCTCCGTTCAGCAAATACCGTCGAAGTGCGGCCTGCTCGGGACGACTGAGCGTCATCCGTTGCACACCGGCCATGTAGATAAACGGATAATTGAAGAGTTCCGGATCGGTAAGCCGTAAGACCTTGCCATCCGGGGCCACCCTCAGTGATGTCAATTGCTGGAGCCGAAACGAAAAGTTCAAGTCACCATCGGGATAGTCATTGTCCCAACGGTCCCACCAGCCAAACGGGCCATAGGCATCGTACTGAACACGCACGAACGTAAAGACATCTTCTTTGAACTCAGGTTGAATTTCCCACGTTGGAAACTCACTGCGCGACGGAATGTGTCGAGGTCGCCACCCCCGTTGACGATATCCGTCAGTGGAGCGATTCCGTGTTCCGGCCTTTTGCTCATCCAGCTGTCGGTCACGACTTTGGGCGATGGCCAAACTCACAGCCAGGCAGTGACGCAAAGTAATACTGTCGTTCTAATTCGCACTGGTTCTGATTGTTCCCTGACTACTGATATCTATATGTTGTATCCGGCCTCAGTTTTATTTTGTTACGCCCCTTAAACTTTATCCGGGACAACATAAGGAATGCGGTAAACCCGTGTCAGCATTGTATCTGCTTCAGGATCATTGGCAAACTTTTCGTAATCACCCATAAATTTCAACATACGGCCAAGACGATAAGAGATATTGGCCAGGTGAGGAAGTGTAGTTGAATAAAAGCCTTCATTGATATCGCAGTGAAGGTTCTCGTCCTTACCAGAGCGCACTGCATCAATAAAATTGCTCCAATGATTACCATCTCTGCGTCTTCCGCCTTCTTTTGAACCAGCAAAAGGTTTTCTTTCCCGTCCACGGAATGCTTTCCATGTAGAACCACTAATTTCGAGCCATCCTTCAGTGCCGTAGAAAATATTTCCGACTTCCTGACCTCGGCTTCCTTCATGATTGGTATATCGGCCCCGGGTTTCAAACTCAAGCATTTTCCCATCACTGTATTTAAATACGGCGGTTTGCGTATTTGGAGTTTCCTGCGAAGTCTTATCACGGCCATAAGTTTCTACTCCACCATACACCATAACCCCGGGAGTCCGGTTTTCCAATGGACCTTCCTCCTGATGTAATCCGTAAATACTACCGGCAGAATATACTGAAACCGGGTGTTCGTTTTTATTCATTCCCCAACGGGCAAGATCGAGTTGGTGTGGTCCCGTGTTTCCAGTATCCCCATTTCCGGTATCCCAATACCAGTGCCAACAATAATGACTCCGTTTTTCGTTATAAGGGCGATAAGGAGCGGGCCCTAACCAACGGTCATAATGGAATGTGGCAGGTGGCAGACTATCTTTGGCAATGCCATATGAATCGCGAGCTTTGAAGCAAAGGGCACGGGCCATGAAAACTTCGCCGATACCACCATCATGCAGAAATTTAATCGCTTCTATCACATTGTTAGACGAACGGTTATTTAATCCTACCTGAACTCTTAAATTATACTTGCGGGCTGCCTCAACCATTTTCCGTCCTTCCCAAATATTATGAGAAGCCGGTTTTTCAACATAAACATGTTTACCTGCCTGACAAGCCCAGATGGTTGCCAGTGCGTGCCAATGATTCGGTGTAACGATTGACACGGCATGGATATCCTTGTCATCTAATACTTTATGTATATCCCATTCTGTCAATGGCTTCACCCCAGTCTTTTGAGTTACGATTTTCGAAGCTGGTTCAAATAACAGCTCATCTGTGTCGCAGAGGGTCTTCACAACTACATTATGGCTATCTTTCAGTCCACAATAGCTATTGATGTGCACAGTACCCTGGTTACGGATACCAATAACTGCCAAATTGATGCGTTCATTTGCACCAATGATTGAAGCATATGATTTAGCACTGAACCCAATGCCCCCAATGGCTATTCCGGCAGTCCCAATTACGCTTTTCTTAATAAATTCTCTTCTTCTTATAAATTCTCTTCTTTTTGTCATTTTATTAGCCTTTCGGAATTAACTGTTAACTGTTAGGAAATTTGATTTCCACCGACAGGAGTGATTATACCGCCTGAGTGGATATTAATGCAAGTAGGAAATGAGCTGTCCTACGCAAGAATCAATATGAAGGCAAAAGCGTTTGAGTTACGAGTATTTGAAATGGAATCTATCATTTAAAAGTGAATATCGGCAGTTTCACGAAGAGTGATTCCCAGCAAAGTCAGCGTTCTAACTAACATGTTCGCAATTAGCGCAGACCTTATGGGTGGGCCATTCCGATTGGTATCCATCCTGTGGTTTTTGCTTTAGGCAGCATTGCCAGAAAACCATGTATCGTGGGTGAGGAGATCAAAATCAGAGAATATCTGAGTATGACCGTTCTATTTGATCACGATGTTACTGATGGTGCTCCAGTGGTTAGCTTTATTCAGCGGTTTAAAGAATTACTTGAGAAGAGCTATGGCCTCAACGAGTATATTAAAACTCAATCATTTAGGCATGCTTTGTATTTTCTGTACCGAATTCTGGTTGAAATTGTGCAGGCCATTCTGATAGAATGACTTGTTACGGCGTATAGGATTACCGTTTATGAAGACATATAGAAAATCCTGGTCAAATCTATCTTTAATGGAAAGGCATTTCATGATGAAGAGAAGAAAAAGCATCATTTGGTCGTTGGCTGTTGCGACCGCAATTTTAAAAATCGGGATAGTTGCCGGAACATTGCTAAGTGGCAGGGTGGTTCTGGCGGTTCAGAAGACAATCTCCCAGGAGCCTATTGCGATCGCGCCGATCAAAGCACCGTTCGAGATGCCACAGCTCAAGCGGCCTTCGTTTCCAGACCTGAAGTTTGATATCCGTGATTATGGAGCCGTTCAGTGCAAGTGGGAGGATGATGAAAAGCACAAGAGCACCGAAGCGATCCATAAAGCCATAATCGCCTGCCACGAGAGTGGCGGCGGTAAGGTGCTTATCCCCGAAGGCGATTGGCTGACCGGTGCTATCCATCTTAAAAGCAATGTGAATCTGCATGTCGCCGAAGGTGCCATTGTCCATTTCAGCAATGATCTGGAGGATTACCTGCCTGTGGTCCACGTTCGCTGTGAAGGTGTAGAGGCTTACAATTACTCACCTCTGATCTACGCGCCACTTGTCGAAAACATTGCTATCACCGGCCGGGGTACGCTCCACGGTCACGGCCGTTGGTGGTGGCGCTGGGCCAAAAACAATAATAAAGGTAATCGTATCGAAGCATCCAAAGTGCCACTGGAAGAACGCCGTTACGCTAAAGGCGGCGGGCGAGAAGGAATGCGCCCAACTTTTATCGTGCCATGGAAGGCCAAAAACATCCTGATCGAGGGGATCACCCTTGAGGAATCCCCAATGTGGAACGTTCATCCGGTGTACAGCGAAAACATCATTGTTCGCGGGATAACCGTGCATAGTCTTGAGTCGCCCAACGGCGATGGGATTGTACCAGATTCATGCAAGAACGTATTGATTGAGTACAACCATTTGGAAACTGGGGATGATGCCGTGGTCGTTAAGTCTGGCCTTAACGAGGATGGACTGAAGATCGGGATCGCCAGTGAAAACATCGTGGTTCGCAATTTCACGGCCCGTGATGTCAGAACTGGTAGTGGTGGGATCGTTTTCGGCAGTGAGACCTCCGGCGGTATTCGCAACGTCTACGTGCATGATGCCTACTTTGACGGCTGTGATCGCGGCATTCGCTTCAAGACCACACGCGGCCGCGGCAATGTCATCGAAAATATCTACATCGAGAAGGTCGAGATGAAGAACATCGAGGCACAGGCCATTAACTTCAACTCGTATTACGAGCGCGGGGCCACCGGCAAATCGCCCTTGTTCCGCAATGTTTATATCAACAATATTCGTGTCAATGGTGCCCATACCGCAATCGAAATGATCGGTTTGCCCGAGAAGTGGCTGGAAAACATCAATGTCAAAAACGCAGTATTCGAAAACGTGTGGAACGGCGCTATAGCCCATCGGGTCAAGGAGCTTTTTCTGGAAGATGTTTCCATAACATCAAATGGACGTCCGATTGCGCTTGATGATGTATTTGAGGCAACAATAAAGAATGTAAAACTTTCCGGGCAGCATCCTCCTCTCTTTGTCGGAGGTTCTGAGAGTGGCGCGATTACCATCGAAGGTCTTAAACCTGACCACGTGGAATGTGCAAAAAACCTACCACGCAGGGCTGTCACTGTCGGCGGGGCGAAACAGCCCTGAGGGATGAGGCTCATTGGAGCGTTCGAAATTGAAGGATATTATGATTGAATTATATGTCAGGCCTGACAGGCTTGATGCTTTAACAATCATGTTTTAGCAAAATGTGAGGAACTGCACCAAATGCCATGCTAATAAATGGTAAAGAGGATACCTCGAAGAAAAATATTTGTTGCAGCAGGGATTTAAGAGTCATGGCAATGTTTATTTTCATTTCGTTATTGTCATTACATTATTATAGTTTTATATCTCCAAGTAACGAATTCAATTATAGGAGACTATAATATGTTTTAGGAACTAGAAAACACCCTGATTTCCAGGTGACATCATGTCTCCATAATGTCTCCACAAATATCAAATTTGCCTATATCGAGTCCGAATAAATGTCAATTTTTTGCGAAAATACAAATATTTTTTAGAGATTTTTCATTTCTTTCGGATTAAGTATACGGTGGGAAAGAAATGTGTCAATCACGTAATTCTTTTAATATGTATTCCTTAAATTCTCATTCTATTCATTTTATCTCAGCAATGATAATGCTGCATTTCGTTGTTGAGAGGCAATATTCCTAGAGCATTACAAAATCGACCTTACAGTCCAAATCGATATCCTCCTCGGTGCCCTATTCTCCTTGGGACGCCAATTGCTGTACTTCCATTAGGGTGATGGGCCGGTCGTAAATCCTGAAATCGTCAAAGACGCCGTTGCAATCGTCATTGCCACTGTGGCCGCCACCCAGGAACACGGTGCTTCCGGGATCGACCCACTCTGATTCGTTCGAGGCAACCAGTTCGCCATTGATGTACAACAATTGATCAATGATATCAGGATTGTCCGGTTTGGGACGCCAGGTCATGGCAATGTGATACCATGTTTGGGTTTCCATCCAGAAGCCACGCACATAGCCGGATTGAATACGGCCGGCAAATTCACCGCTGCCATAAATCCACATTTCCCAGTCGTTACCATCGCCACTGTTGTCGAGGATGCTGTTATAGTTGTAAAGATCGGTTGGTTTGAACCAGAGGGAGATGGAGCCGCGTTCGTAATAAATAAAATCGATCGAGACCACATCGTTATCCGTATTGCCGTGGGTTCCGGATAACTGCAGGGCCTGCCTGTCGACACCATCGACGTATTCGTGATTACCCTCGGCTCCATCAATCAAGGTGGTGGGAAAACCGCCCGCAACATCATCGATATTGCCATCAAGTGGCAAGTGAACGATCAGGCCGGTATCACCAAAGGGCCATACATCAATTATCACCTCGTCAGTATCTTTAAACTGCCCATCGTTGGCGGTGAGCGAAAAAGTATAAAGTCCAGGAGCATTAATGATGACGACTGTTTCCTTGGCAGTCGGATTTTCAATGATTATTTCATCGAGGCCAGTGACTTTCTGCCACAACTGGGTCACTTCACCAATCGGACTGCCGTCAATATCTTCCACACTACCGGTCAGTGTGATCGAGACTGAACCTGCTTCCGAAAGCCATACGGTCTGTTCTTCATCGGCCTCAGCCACAGGAGGTTTGTTGTCGGGATAGACCAACGCAAGAACTTCTTCGATGGGTAGCACTTTGTCATAGATCATGACGTCGTCGAAAGTACTGTTACAAAAATCGTTGTCCGGATGACCGCCGCCCAGGAAAAAGGTCGTGTCGGGATCGATCCAGGTTCCCGCATTTTCATCCCTCAATTCGCCATTGACATACAACTGGGTGGCGACCCGATCGGGCTGATTAGGATCGCGGGCCCAGGTGCACGCGAAATGCCACCATTTGTCCTGACCGTCACCATCTTCGGCCAAGCTGTTCAGGTTGGCCGTAACGGCAGTATCGCCTTCCACGCGGAAACGGGCGCGAGAATCACCGTAAATCCACATTTCCCAGTCGTTGCCGTTGCCGGAATTATCGAAGATTGAATGGTAATTATAGAAATCGATGGGTTTGACCCACATAGTGATCGTGCCGTTAGGGGGCATAATCAAATCCAGTGCCAACCAATCGCCAGTCACTGTCAGTTCGTCGCTGAGAAGATTGAGCCCCTGGCCGATTTCGAGGGGAGTATATTCGGAAATGCCATCCCAACCATCGATAATCTGACCATAATTAAAATTGCCGGAAGCATCATTAACATCTTGACCGTTCCAGATTTCCTCAAAATCCCAATGCACTATCAGGCCGTTGTAATCGTGAGCCCAGGCGTTGATCAGCACCTGATCAGTCACGGTGTATAGGCCGTCATTGGAAGATAATTGAAGCACGTATTGGCCGGGAGCAGTTATGATTGCTGTTGCACTGGAACTGTCGGCCGGTTCGATGACAATGTCGTTCTGGTCGGAGATAATCTGCCACCCGATGTTCAGGTTTTCATCATCATCGGTAACAATGCCTTCGAGACTGACCACGGCCGTGGAGGTATCATCCAATTCGACAGTCTGATCGACACCGGCATCGACGACTGGGGCAAGGATGTCCTTGAAGACACTTTCACCTGCTTTTCCCAGGGTCGATATTTCATTGGGACTGAGGGGGATATCCCAAATGGCGACGGTCGATACATTGATTGTGGCGTCGTCGCCGTCCTGGTTGTTGCCGGCGGCAAAGAACAGAAGCGTATCGGCAAGACTGAAACGACCGTCGATTCCCTGCTGGTTTCCCTGAAGATTTCCGCACCATCGACGTAGAGGTCATGTCGAACGCCGTTATCGACCACTACGACCATGCGATACCAGGTGTTTGCCTGGGTGGTGTAATTAAACGCGTTGGAGTAACCAACGGCACCAATTCCGATCGCACCGGATGAATTGATGGTCCAGTCGGAATCATCGGTGTTGGTCGGATCGGTCTGAAAGAGATCGTTGTAACCGTTGGGAGGGTCGGACAGACTGCTGGACGGGTAGCTGAAATCAATGAGCAGGGTCCATTCGTTTACTTTGGCCCCGTTGCCATTGGGGACGATATCATGCCTGCATATGTAGTAACTGCCCTCGCCGATAGTCATGGCACCGTCTTCGGCGCTGACACCCGCGATATCCTGAGCCGAGCCGACGATTTCCAGGGGGGCGCCGACCGTGGCACTATTGGGATTCGGTGAATTGAATTCCCATACACCTTTTGGTTCCGGAACGCCCGCCTGTACCTGTAATGTCAACGTCACAATCAAGAACCAAAAACTAAGCCTTTTCATAACTTTCTCCTTTCAACCGAAACTTGATAATAGTCAATTAGAATGACTAATTCCCCAGGGGCGACAAACTCTGACCGTTTGGAGCGCAATAACGCCAGGAATCTACCCGATTGACGGTCTTGACCTGGCCGTCCAGGAATACCGCGTTCACCACACCATCTTCCATATCCGAATGCCGAGCCAGGTGAAACGTGCCGAAACTGTCCCACCGCTCATAAACGCACATGGCGGTGTCGTTGAAGGCAAAACTATTGTAGGGTGAGGTGATCCAGAGATTTTCTTCACCAAAGAAGAAAATTTCGGCATGATGTTTGATACCGGTAATTTTTTTGTCGCTGAGATAAGAATTCATGGAGTAATTGTAATTCGGTTTAATGGGTACGCCATCGACGTGTTCGGCATGAATAGAGCCGAACATATTGGCGATTCTGGGAAAGGACGGGCAAATGTTAATATCTTTACCTTTCAAATAGGGCCAAAAGGGGCCGGCGTACTTGGGATTCATTTCGAGGTCCCAGTCAGGATTATGCCACCTACAGTACCGGTGGGGCTCGTTGCGATAGGTTCGTTGATTGTAAAAACTGGTCCAGGCATTGGGCATCATGCCATCACAATCATCAGCGTACATGAATGCCATCAGGCCATAAGATTTAAGGTTTGCTTTGCAGGCAATAAATTTCGCCTGCTTTCTGGCACGATTCAGGGACGGTATTAGTATAGCCATTAGTAACGCTATGAGGGCAATAACAACCAAAAGCTCTATTAAGGTAAATCCCTTGCGACGGCGGCTGGTCATATTGCAGAATCCTCCCAATGAAATCAGAGACTCTTTTAGCCGTAATTTACCATATGTATTTCTTTGAAACACTCCCGCGAGCTTCAAATCTTATAACAACGTAATTTCATCTCAGTTTCAACAATTTTCAGTAGCTTAAGTACACCATAGAAGTCGATTGTAAGCGTGATCTTAATAAATATGGCTAAAATGGAAATCCATCGAGAGAAGATCCTACTTTCTACGGCCAAAATATGCCTCCGAGATATGTTGAGGATTATCTTGAAAATTGGTGTGTATTATTGTTCTGTGGTCTGTTCCATTTCTGAAGTTAAGTTAATAGGACCAATCCGTCCGCTGCTCACTGATGAGACGTAGTTCGTTTGGCTATTGAAATTCCAAAGGAATCGTCAGCGGTTCAGTCCAAAAGAGCATTTGTGTCGGCTGCGCGACACAAAAACTCTTAATTAATTAAGTATACGATGCCAATCCTTGTGCCGAACAGGATTGATACGATGCTTTGATTTTAATCAGAAAACGCAGATTTTGCGTGAACGGATTCAATGGCTGGTGCGAACTCTTAGGCAATAACCTTGTCGCTTGTGAAAATCAACGGGGCCCATACCGAGTTCATCGGCACAGGCCCCAAACAGATGCAAGTCCTAATGTCACTTCAGTATACTCTTAGGGAGTAGTCCTCGGCCGATACAGCCGGATGTCGTCGAAGTACATCTTCCCGGAGCCGCCCGGGACTGTTGTGTTGCCTCTTGTACCCAGGCCAATCCCTATCCGATCCACATCGGTCAGATCAATCCCCTGATTGGCAAATGTCTGCAGTGGAATCACCCACTCCTGCCATATGCCTGCTTGTGTGGCACTGGGATTATTATGGTACTCCACTACCACGGTTCCCGACATGTCGGTCACCGCGACGTACAAAGGCTCGGCGGCATTGGTCACATCACCTCTGAACCACAAAGACAATTCTTCGACGTCGCTTTTGGTCCAGTCTCGTGGAGCGGTTATTGTCAGCTCTGCTTCCGAATACTTCTTGAAGCCCTCCTTGTTGTTGTCATAGACAACTGGCATGGATTGGCGGCCACCGTGAACAATCCTCTCCTCAGTGAATGAAGAAGTGGCTTCATCGCCGACCACTGAGCCGGTCCCGTTGCCTGGGTAGGCCGGTTCATCGTCATACGCAACATAGCCAAGTCCATCTTTCCACGCCCACCATATCTGACTGTTGCGAGCGTCGTAGCCCTCGAAGTCGTCCACAACAAGGAAGTCTCCCGTGGTAAAATTCCAGAGGTAGCCAGTCCACGGACTGCCAGAGTCGAGGTCGTTGACCTCATCAACACGCCAGTAATACGTGGTATTCCACTGCAGTTCTCCGGGTTCATAGCTTTCGGAGCCGAGGTCTCTGGTGCCTTTGTATTCGGGCGAGCTTGTATCGGCGTTTGCCACGGTTTCTGCATCGGCGCCGAAATAGACCTCATGTTGAGCGGCTTTGTACCCGGGACTCCATGTGAGAACTGCTGTGTGAGTAACATCGATTTGCCCTGTGCCTGGTTTCGGTCTGTTAGATCGCAAGGGCAGTTGAAGATGACCCGACGGGATAACCGTCCGATCTTCAAACGGATCTATCCATTCGAGTTTGGCTAACGCACCGGAATTGTATTTGTTCCACTCCATTACGAGAGAATAACTTCTTCCTGCAACGAGTTCGATACCTTTTGTCGTGTATTCCGGTATGCCTCCATCGTTTGGCCATCTGTCAATCAACAATCTGTCATCCAGCCACAGTTTTCCACTGTTGTTCACATTTATGATAAAGCGATACACCCCACTGCAGGCCACATGAAGTTCCGCGGACCACCTGGCGGAGTATTCGCTGGTTGGGATTCCCTCGGCGGGTGAGTTCAGACCTTCAACATCCCCATCAGGCCACGAGAAGTCGATTTCGGATTCGGTGCGGACGATTGCGGGCTGGCCGCTCAGATCCGGGTTGCCAAAGTATTCAGCTTTGGCACCGTCACTCGGTCCGCCTGAAGTGGTAAATGTCCAGATTTTGCCCTTGTTCAAAGCCTGCGTTGTGGTATGCTCATTGATGCGCCAATAATAGGTGGTTTCTTTGTCGAGCGTACCAGGTGCATGTGTATTCCACACTGTATTCCCGATGAATACACTTGAATCGCCGGCTTCGACAGCCGCTTTGTCGGTGCTAAAGTAAATATCGTGCGTTGCAGCATCTATACCAACCTCCCAGGAAAGTTCCACACCATTTGGATCAATCCATTTTGCTCCGTCACGAGGTCTGGGATCATAGGCTTCGAGCATGGCGGCAGTGAAGCTCCACACATTGCCGACAATAGCTGTCCCATCTGCGTGGATTTCATTAATTCGCCAGTAGTAGGTTGTACCGTGAACAAGACCGTCCGGATAGGGAAATCCGGGGAAGCCAACAACAAGAAACGTTGTGGTCTGATTGCCCACAAACGTTCCCTCGGCACCGCCGTTTACGTCGTTAAAATTATCACCCAAATACACATCGTGCGAGACCGCAGAAGCTCCCGGCATCCAAGAAAGGTTTGCCCACGTGTCCTCAACAATGGCACCATCCTCAGGTTGAGGTTTTTCTGCTTTGAGAAACAAAGAAGTGTTGCCCATGAACAAATCCTGCACATGTGATTCGGAAAGATCGCGAGCATAAATCATGACTTCGTCGATCCCTCCGTTGAGGTACTGATCCTCATTTGCGGGATTCTTCCCAATATTCACATTACGCCCATTGAGATCTATGCTTCCAACATGTGATGCCTCACCTTCCAGTTTCCCATCCACATATGTTTTGAGCACACTGCCGTCATAAGTGCCAACGACATGGTGCCATTCGCCGTTGAACGAGTTATCTATCGATATGCGTGTTGCGTATGGGCCTCCGTCCCAAATGGCGAATATCAACAGATTGGTTCTGTGCTTGAACTGATAGCTATTGTCCTTGGATATATAATGGTTCTGGCCTCCCATTTGCCCTCCGGTAGGGTCTCCGGCATCGACCGTCTTGACCCACGCTGAGAGGGTCAGTTTGTCGGTAATATTGAGGCTTTCAGCATTACCGCAATCGACATAATCACTTATACCATTGAGCTGCAACGCCTTTCCAAAGGGCCCTTCGATCCACAATGGAGAACCATTGATAGTGCCGTCATTTCCACTGCCGCTTTGATCATGGACAACCGTACCCTGGCCTTCATCAAAAGACCAGTAGCCCACCAGTGAACCTGCATTGCCGACGCCCGCGCCAAGACCCAGCGCCAGAACAAACGAAATAGAAAATGTCACTCTCGTAAACATAATAAATCCTCCTCTTAGATTTAGATTTCAGACAACTTGAGACCAAACATACACAGCAACGTCTTGTCAAGTAATCTGATCACCTCCTTTCGAGCTCCAGGCCTTTCATACGGTTTTTGTTCTGCTTATAATCAGTCTTTGAGTCCTCTCATCCATTCCGGCCAGTCTTCGGCCGTGACCCCACCAGCCTTGGTCCACGGGCCATCCGTGTTGAAATTCCGGTGCCATTTCAGGTACCATAGACGCTTAAGTCCGAACTTCGAAATCGACGCGTCCATGAACAGGCAGTTCACAGCGCCATGGTGCCTATTCAAGCAAAATCGCTTCATGTTCGAGCTTATGTTGAAGCTAACCATCTCCCCATCAAACGCCGGCGGCTCGTCGTTTTCGAAAGGACGACCCTCGGCATGAAGGCAATCAAGGAAGAGCGGTATATTTCCCGCGCCCTTGTTGTTGAGTTCTCGCCAGAAGTTCTCGACCGGGCGGGCGAATGCTTCGTCAGACTCCCTGGCATTGTAGACCCAACCGTTGAGACCGTAGCTGAGCAGAACATCGTCCGGTCCGCGATAGGCCCCATACGGAACTACACCGCCTTCGTCGTAGGGCTTCGTGGCCAACGGACACAGTGTGATCTGCCGATCGTGGTGGTAGTAGTGACGCAGCGCTGTTGCCCAGTGCCTCTCGTCATTGGTATTGTAACTGCTGCACCCGTTGCAGAACCGACCCTCGTAATCGTTGTCATACATGGAGAAAACCAGGCTCCACTGATGCAGATTTGACTGGCACACTGAGGCTTTGGCCTGTTCCCGTGCCCGTCTGAGTGATGGCATCAGGATCGCCATCAGCAGGGCAATGATAGCAATGACAACTAACAGTTCAATGAGCGTAAAGGCGTTTCGCTTAAGCGTGATTCACCTCCTTTACCTGCTGAAGAATATGCCTTTCTGCAATCTCTCAGAGGGTATTCTACCATTATTGGGCAACATACGCAATATTAAAAATCAAGGATCCAGAAATTCTGTTTTCCGCCCCTGTCTGCCGTCTTCGGTTTTCTGTCCGCCGGCATCATTCCTCAGCCAGGTCAATTTCCAGCCGAGAGCACACCGCTGGCATGCCGCGCAAACAAGCCTCGTATGTCTTGCCGATATTCTTGGAGGATGCCCTCTCCGAGGCCCTGCCAATCGCCACAACGGTATAGTGCGCGTGCCAGCACAATCTCGCGTAAGGGTTCCAGGCGGCGACGCTTTTTTTGCGGATGGTTGGTAAGTGGCTCAAGCCCCAACATAACATGGCCTCGCATTCCGGGCTTATTCAGAAGCCGAGCCAAAGGCTCTGCTGCAGTTGGGTCTGCAATCTGTTCAAGCGCCAGTGCCAGAGAACGGTGGTGCGAGAGCGTTACGTTGGGATTAAGTGTGTCCAGCTTCTCCAGAAGAACGGGCAACGCACGCCTATCGCGGGTGCCCCCGAGTGCGAGGATCAGCGCATCGACCGGCGTTGGCAAGTGTGCATATTCGGCCATAGATCCTTGATAGATCTTGGCATCCCACTGATCAATCTCTTTTAGCTTCGCGATAAGTGTTGGCACAACTTCTCGCTCTCCCATGAAACCGAGCAGCTTTGCATAGGCTATCTTGACTTCGCCTGTGGCGGAGGTAAATGCGGTCTTCAATGGGGACCGCGCCTTGTCAGCGTGAGAGAGGATGATGGATAGCGCTTTACACCTTGCGGCGCGCGACTGAGTCTGGTTGCTATACTCACGGACGGCCGCATGGACAAGTCTGTCGGGCAGCGGAAAAGAATCCCTGTGCGTTAGCACGTCTTCGGGCAAATTACCAATTTGGACGAGATGTTTCTGCAACGCCTTAACATCAATTCGTCTTGGCGTGCGCTCGTCCCTGACCGCCATGGCAGCCGCTACCCCTGCTGCGTAGCCCTGGTTATGCATGTCCAGTTGCATACGGATCATTGCCGTAGCGTCTCGGTGCATGCTCATACCTAAACCAATAACGAGAATCCCATCCAATCCCCGCGGCAACAGACAGCGGTACGGCGTGTAACATGTTCCACCGGGGGCCGGATGATTCGCCTTGCGGGTTTGCTGTGTGTGTGGGATGAGGGCGAAGTAGGATTCGCTCGGGTAACAGTGCGAGTCGTAGTCGCTGCCTGAAAGCACGATCGAATCCGGATACGTGCGACCGGCGATCTGATCCACATAAGAGAGCACCTGATCGCCTACCACGCGCCGACGCTCACGATTTTGGATCAAGGTACCCATGTCATACGAAGCCGCTGAGCTGGTCATGCGCACACCAACGAAGGCCCGCCAGACGTCAAGAACGTCCGATTCATCCACCAACAGGTAGTCCGTGTTAACATACGTCGCACCGGGGCTGCGCATCGGCAAACCGGTTCCCTGCAGAGCGATGTCTGTTTCATCGCCACCGAACATGGAGTCGGCGCCTGCGGCCACTGCAATATCGGCGTTGCCCGTTGCATCGATAACCACATCAACCAATATCGCTCCGCGCCCCATGGGTGTAGCGACCAGTACACCCTTCACAACATTTCCGTCAACAAACGCTCCACAGCCGAGCGCACCCAGCCAGATCTTTCCGCCAGCATTCCGGATCTCAGTGCGATACCATTCCATTTTGTATTCTGTGTTATGCTCCTTGTCGCAAAAGGGAACCTCTCTGGTGAAACCACGCAGCCGGCCATGATATGGCCGCCCAATCAACCCCATGGTCCCTACACCCCCGAGTCCTTCCTGGTACTCGACAACCAGAACATCGACCCCGTACCTTGCGGCCCCGATGGCGGCACAAGCGCCGGAGGTTCCACCCCCGATGACTGCGACATCAACGTCTGCCAAGACGGGCACGCCACAAGCGCTTGAAGAAACTGCTTTCGTTTCATGACCGGTGGGTCGCAGCCCGCGTAACACTTCGCGGACATCTCCGTTACTGGCAGGCGGCGCAGAACCAGCCTTTACGGACACATTGACCGGAACACCCGTCTTCTGTGCTTGTTGTGCGGCTGCTCTGCCGACCATGCGTCCGATTCTCTCCAACCTGTCTGGGCGCAGACAAGCTTGCATCTGGTCACGTGGAATATCGGCTGATCCACTGAGTACATAAAGTCGGGAACAGCCTTCCGCCCTAAAACGCTGTAGAGGAGGCTGGGTCCCAATACGCCATCCGTCCGACACTGTTTCTCCAATAATCGAATCGGATGGAATAGAGAACAGTTTCTCGGCGGATCTGAATTGACCGTCGCGATATGTGATGTCCCGCGCTTTTTGCTCGGCTTCTGCCAGGGCGGCAAAGCTCCCGTCACCAAGATTCAGATCAAGTGCGTACTCGTAATAGAAGAGTTCCTGGCCCTCGGCCCTAATCACAGCCGGTATCTCTCGGGTCGGAAACAATCCGCGGGTTACCTTGCCCCCAAGAACAACTCGGTTGCAGCGTCCGTTACCAGATCCCCAAGGTTGTCGCTTGGCACCGGCCAGCCCGGCGATAACGGCACGGTCTGTAGTGTCGATGATGATCTTGCCTATAACTGCTTGCCGGCCAGCCCGATTGGCAATAACGATTCCAGCAGGATCGCCACCGTCATCGACCAGAATATCGGTTGGATAACAACCGAGCAGAAAGCCTACTCCGGCGTCGAGTAGCGCCGCTTCAAGCGTCTGCTTTACATGTATTGGCGTGGTGATCTGCTTATCAGAAAAGATTTGCCTTGTCAACTCACCATGGAGAGTTTCTCCTTCGTCCAGCCAGAGACGCATCGTCGCACAGATGTCTTCTCCAAGATATGGGCGAGAGCCAACAAGCAATACCCTTACACCTTCCTTGGCGGCTTCGGTAGCCGCGGCAACGGCGCCCAAGGTACCTCCCACAACGACTATATCGACCTTATGCACAACCGGTATCTGCCGCGAGCTTTGATGCACAGACTCGGCACCGAAGGCCGGATGCACAAACACAGTTAACAACAGGCAGGCACGGACACATCGCATTTCGAACCTCCTTTTTCCCCAGATTGTGCCCAGGAAATGTCCCACTGATTGTTGAAAATGGTAACTGTTCACGGGTATTTTCATAGTATTGGGCAACGCACCCGACATCAAGTACCCAACTTTTGAACCTACTTTATAACACACACATCTGTTGCAAGTCAATAGAATAATGTCTCAGAGTTGAGTCTGTGCTAACATTACAGAGGACATATCTACCCGACCTTTCTTCTTTGGCGGCCTCTTTCGAGGTGTAGGATGCTGATAGTCTGCTTTGCTTGGTTGAGGTGGATGTCTCGGTACATATCTACCGCGATTCGCTGGCTGAGGTGGTCTTGAGGTCGGACGCGATAGATACTCTTCTGCATCTTGCGATGACGACGGTTCTCACGCTCTACCGCATTCGAGGTCGCGGGCAACAAACGGTCATCCAGAAACGTCAGGGCATTCTCCATGTTTGGCGAGGACTGTTGCCTTGGGTAACGTTTACGTTCTCGTCTCGCCGAGAGTGCGCGGACCAGTCCCACCAGCTAATCAGTTGCACAAAAGACACCTTTCCCACGAGTTGCAAAACGTCAGAATTCTTCGAAAAGTCACCTCTTTTAGAAACTGAAAAACACCCTGATTTCCAGGTGACATCTTGTCACCATTTTGACACCACAGATGTCAATTTTGATGATTGATGGAAGTACCAAACCTCAAATATTTGACAAAAAAGCGAATATTTTTTGAAATTTTTCATTTTTTTCGGATTGGACTAAACCGCTTCGCGGTAGTCTTGCCTTTGATCTATTTCTAATGCGTGAGCTTTGATTTTGTCTCTTGCCCCGGACGTTTTTTGTCCTATGCTTCTTCTAAGGTACCCCGACGGTGGGTACGAAGAATGATCGTCTCTAACGAAGGAGCATGAAAATGAAAAATCTTAGACAGCGAATGATCGAGGACATGGACGTCCAGACAAAGATCAACGAGCTCATGAGATGTGATTGATCGGCTGGTGAACCACCGTGGTCGAAGTGGCAGATGTCTTCAAACGCTACGGCACCGAGTATGTGCAGAAGTTCGGCGAAAGAATACCGCCCAGTCATCGACGCGCATTCAAGGACATACTCAGATGCCGTACGCCCGCCATGGGGGGCCATGTATTTGAATGTAATCACTGCGGCCGGTTGCAGTAT
>Ga0315537_1000594_pt1 | contig 28430 bp, 25 predicted proteins | sample SalMarSW160270MG_FD_203091 | JGI IMG/M metagenome (GOLD analysis project Ga0315537, IMG submission 203091) | Salt marsh sediment microbial communities from the Plum Island Ecosystem LTER, Massachusetts, United States - Salt Marsh Sediment SW1602-70 ...
ACCAGCTTCACCGCTTCCTGCCGAAACTCCTTCGTGTACCTTCCTTGTGGAATCCCTTTCACTATGACACCTCCGTCTTTCTATTTTACCTGACTTTGGTGTCCATTAAATCCATCCTACCTCAGACTAACCGTTGCTGGCTTGGTGCTGCACCTTCGTTTGATACTAAGTGTTCAGGGAAGGACAAACGATAAACTGGATAGGGTTTTTCTCAATTGCATTTTCCCGAATACTTACATCAGCCAGGATGTTGATTGAACGCACCTGAATAATTCGATTTTATTCTTAACACCCAGCTTACGGTATATATTCTTGATGTGCGTATGCACCGTTAACTTGCTGATATAGAGCTCTTCCGCTATCTCGCCGTAAGACATACCCGCAATAATACCGTAAACAATATCTATCTCTCTCCGGCTAAGGTGTAATCTTGCCTGAAGGGTAGCTGCTAGCCTCTTTTTGTTGTTCAAATCAGATAGAGTAATCAGGAAGTGAGGCAACGTGATTAATCGGTCAGCTTTCCATATGAGTGAACACTCAATCCGAAACCGTTTGCCGTTGTCCGTGAAGACTACTCTTTCTTTGGGCCACAGTGCCAGCCGTTCCTCGGCTTTTAACAGATTAATAAGGTCACAACAATCGCTGACAATACAGGGCGGGGTGGGGAATTCGCCTTTTTCAAGGTCAATTGAACTTGGATTTATTCTGTTTAACAGGCACAGACAGATTTCCCGTGATTTCGTGTCGAAGTAGATAGGTTTCAGTTTGTGGTCCAATATCATAAGACCTTGATTATCTGCTTTATCAGGTAATAGCAGCTGTTGTTTCAAATTACTAATATTTGAAATTTTCTTGATATTGTTTACGGTGAGCATAAGGTGGCGTATAAATATCTCAGCTTTAGATGTATCATTGGTCTTGTAGTTCGGCTGTTTCCTGGACCGCCATAGAGTAATCATACCTTCGAAGTTATTTTTCCGGTGCAGCGGCAGGAACATCTCCCAGTATAAATGCTGAGGCGATATAAATTCATTATAAAAGTCTGAATTTTCCCAATCTCTCAAAGAAATAGAGTCACCGATTTTAAAGATATTTTTTGACGAAGAAATAGCTTCTTTTAGCAGGGGGGAGTCCTGGTAATATCCGTCTTTATACAGCGAGGGATTATATTTATCTTCAACAGGATTTAGACCATCCGATTTAAACGACCTCGATTCGACTATTTTGATGTGACGCGGGTATCCCTCAATAAGCTGAAAAGTACAGCATTCAGTATGGAACATCTGCATTATAGAAGGGCAGATAGTGCCGACAAGGCCATCCATATCTTCGCACCGGTTAGCATGATAGATTAGATCGAAGACGTCAAGGTAATCTCTTTCAGTCATCGTCGCCATATACGCATATATATCATTTTTTATTTCAGATGTCAAAAAATACCCCTTTTAGGGTATTTAGTTTCATGTCCTCATGTTTCATACTTGGGCTGAAATTCATAATATACATACTTATTCACAAAGTGCCATTAAAAATAAAAGACAGCACTTAAAGAGGGTTGGGAGAGTTTAAAAAATCACTTCACCTTCGTTATCCCGTGCCAATTTTGAGGTGATTAACGGTCGGCATAATTGGACATATTATTGAAAAACGCAGCATTTTTTACTCCCGGTTAATTATATCAGCGGCGGTGCCGCATTAAGGATACGGCACGAAAAAGGTGACAGGAAGCAGGATAAATTTTGGAAGACGTTTGTGGCTAAAGCAGTCGATTTGGTAACGGCGGAGACCGAAAAGAAGATCCGGATAAACATCGAAAGCATTTCATTAAGCTTCGGTGGTGTACGCGCACTCACCGATGTCAGCCTGGAAGTCAGGGACAACGAGATACTGGCAATCATCGGCCCCAACGGTGCCGGCAAGACGGCCCTCCTCAACTGTATCAACGGCTTCTACAAACCGCAGAAGGGCGAAATCTATTTCGACGGGAAGAAAATCACCCGTGTGCGTCCGGACAAACTAGCCAGGCTCGGCATTGCCAGGACCTTCCAGAATATCGAGCTTTATACCGGCCTGAGCACGCAGGACAACATCATGGCGGCACGCCACGTGCTCATGAAGCAGACCTTCATCACCGGTGCCATCTATTTCGGCTGGTCGCATCGGGAGGACATCGAGCACCGCAAGACAGTCGAGGAGATAATAGATTTCCTGGAAATCCAGTCCATCAGGAAAAGATTGGTCGGCATACTACCGTACGGGATGCGGAAGAGGGTTGAGCTTGGACGCGCGCTGGCGCTGGAACCTAAAGTCCTGCTCCTGGACGAACCTATGGCGGGCATGAACCTTGAGGAAAAGGAGGATATCGCCCGCTTCATAATCGATGTATACGAAGGCCAGGGAGATACCTATCCGGATACACCCGTCCTGAAAAACGGCATCAAGAGCATTATCCTCGTAGAACATGACATGGGCGTGGTTATGGACATTGCCGATAGGATAGTTGTTCTAGATTTCGGTCATAAAATCGCCGAGGGCACTCCGGCGGAGATTAAGTCCAACCCGGAGGTTATCAAGGCTTATCTGGGTGAGGAATTAAAGACCTAGCCAGGGAATATTTATGATATTACAGCGTGGAGAGAACCGATGCTGCAGGTAAACAATATTGAAGTCGCTTACATGAAGGTGGTCCACGTTTTACATGGCGTATCACTGGAGGTGGGTGATGGGAAAATCGTGGCCTTGATCGGGGCCAACGGCGGTGGCAAGACGACCACACTTAAGGCGATTTCCGGATTGTTGAAGACAGAAGAGGGCGAGATAACCAGCGGTAATATTGTTTTTGACGGCCGGAGGATTGAAAGGTGCGGGCCGGAGGATATCGCGGCTATCGGCATATCCCAGGTTATGGAAGGACGGAGAGTACTGGAGCATCTCAGCGTGGAGGAAAATCTCTATGTCGGTGCTTACTTGCGCAAAGACCGGGCTGCGGTCAAACATGACCTGGAGATGGTTTTTAACTATTTCCCCAAGATAAAAGACTTTCGCCGCCGTACGAGTGGATATCTATCGGGAGGCGAACAGCAAATGCTGGTGATTGGCCGGGCGCTGATGGCAAATCCCAAGCTCATGCTCCTGGACGAACCATCGCTGGGACTGGCGCCGCTGGCGGCGCAGGAAATATATGAAATTATCCAAAAGATTAACGAAGAACAAAAGGTTTCAATGCTACTGGTAGAGCAAAACGTCAAAGCGGCCCTGGGTATCGCCGACTACGGTTACGTGATGGAAAACGGCCGAATAGTCCTCGATGGTATCGCCGGGAAGCTGAGGGACAACGAGGATGTCAAGGAATTTTATATGGGGCTATCGGCGATAGGGTCACAGCGGGGTTTTCGTGATGTCAAGCACTACCGGCGAAGGAAGAGATGGCTTTCCTGAAGGAAAAGGCTTCGCCAATGATTACTGAAATCAGCCGGGAAAACCTTAACAAAGGCGATACCTGGCCCAAGGTACTCAAGTATAACTGTGAAAAATACGGCAACCGGCACAAGGCAATGCGGCGCAAGCACCTCGGCATCTGGCAGTCTTACACCTGGCAAGACTATTACCAGAGCGTCAAATACCTGGCACTTGGTTTACTTTCGCTCGGCTTTAAGGCTGGAGACAGGCTGCTTATCGTCGGTGATAACTCGCCGGAGTGGTATTTCGCCGAGCTGGCGGCCCAGGCCAATCACGGGATTAGCGTGGGGTTGTACTCTGATTTAACGGAATCGGAGATAAAGTACATCGCCACCAATTCCGAATCCGCCTTCGCCTTTGTCGAAGACCAGGAGCAGGTCGATAAATTCTTCCAGATTAAGAACGAGTTGCCGTTGATAAAAAAAATAGTTTACTGGCGGCATAAGGGTCTTTCCCATTACCAGGACCCCGCGCTCATCGGGTACAGACAGGTGGTGCAACTTGGGCGTGATTATGAAAAAAAGAACGCAGGTCTATTCGAGGAAAACGTAGCCAGCGGGAACGCCGATGATTTATGCTCTCTTATCTACACTTCCGGGACGACCGGCGAGGTTCCCAAGGGGGCCATGCACTCGTTCAAGACGATGGGGTACGGTTCCGATTATTACCTGAACCTGGACCCATGTTATGAGACGGATAACATGGTCTCGTATCTGCCGCCGGCCTGGATATTCGAGCAATGGTTCAGCCTGGGCTGCCACCTGCTTTCAGGCAGCACCGTTAACTTTCCCGAAGAGGCGGATACTCAACAGCAGGATATCCGGGAGATAGGCCCGACGATGATATTTTATAGCCCCCGCCTCTGGGAGAGGCAGGCCAGATGGGTCCAGGCAAGCATTCAGGGCGCTGATTTTCTTAAAAAATCCACCTACCGCCTGTTCATGTCAGTAGGCTATAAGATGGCTGATTTCAAATTCAAAAAGCAGAAACCGGGGCCGCTCTGGAGCCTGCTCGATATACTGGGTAACCTGTTATTATTCAGGCCCGTCAGGGATAGCCTCGGGCTTACCAATGCGAGGATTTGCTATACGGCGGGATCGATGCTTAGCCCGGATGTCATCAGGTTCTATCACGCTATAAAAGTGCCTCTGAAAAGCCTTTACGGGTCTACGGAGGGGGGAGCGTTGACCGGGGCCAGCAACGATGATATTCGCCTGGATACGGTCGGTACGCTTAACCCCGGAGCCGAGGTCAGGATTACCGAATCCGGAGAGATTATCAGCCGGCAGCCCGGTAATTTCCTGGGTTACTATAACGACCCCGCGGCTACCGCGGAGGTCCTCAAGGACGGGTGGTTCCGTAGTGGTGACAGCGGATATTTTACCGGGGATAAACATCTGGTGTTCGTGGATAGGCTTAAAGACATCGTCAAACTCACCTGCGGCGATAAACTGGTACCGCAGGATATCGAAAGCCGGCTGAAATTCAGTCCGTATATTAAGGACGCCTGGATACTGGCAGGGCCGGGCCGGGAGTACCCATCGGCAATGATAATTATAGACCATGAAAATGTCGGTCATTGGGCCGATGGGCGAAAGGTGAACTATACCACTTATACCGACCTTTCCCAAAAACCGGAAGTCTACGAACTGGTCGAGCAGGAGATATCAAGAATAAACAAAGCTCTGCCGGCCGGTTGCAGGATCAGGAAATATGTCAACATGCATAAGGAATTAGACCCAGATGAGGCAGAGTTGACCAGAAACCGGAAACTGAGAAGGACTTTTCTGGAGAAACGCTACCGCGGCCTCATCAAGGCTATTTACAGCGGCAAAACCGAGGTGCCGGTAGAAGCCCAGATAAAATACCGGGACGGCAGGACAGGCACCATCAAGACGATTATCAACATTAAATTTATAGAGGGGGCCAACGGATGATTTCGTTTCTGCAATTAGTGGTCACCGGCTTCGGACTGGGCATGGTCTATGCCCTCATCGCCATTGGCTTTGTTATTATCCTTAAATGTTCCAAGGCGTTTAATATCGCGCAGGGACAGTTTGTAATGATAGGGGGTTACCTGGGCTTTACTTTCCTGGTAACCTTCCACCTGCCGGTTTGGGCCAGCCTTATTGCCGCCGTAGCCGTGGCTATTGTTATGGGTTTGTTAATTGAACGCCTTACCCTGCGCCCCCTGGTGGGACAATCGGTGCTGGCCATTATTATGATGACCATCGCCCTGGGAACCGTACTGGATGGAATAGCAACTCTGGTCTGGGGCGGTGAATATAAGGCCTATCATGGGGTACTGCCGACGATGACCCTGAAAGTCGGTGAGTTATCCGTACCCCCGGATACGTTAATCGGCATTATCGTCTCTATTATCGTGGTCGCGATACTGATGATTCTCTTCCGCTATACCAAGACCGGTCTGGCCATGAGGGCCACCGCTGAGGACGAGCAGGTAGTTCAGAGTGCCGGTATCAAGGTGACGACGATATATGCCATTTCCTGGGTGATTGCCTGCGTGGTCGGTGTCATCAGCGGTATCCTTCTGGGTAGCGTATCCGGTGTTTCGACAGCCCTGGAGGAGGCCGGAATGAGGGCCTTCGCGGTGGTGCTGCTGGGGGGGATTGACTCAATCGGAGGGGCTATCATAGCCGGGATAACGCTGGGTATACTGGAGAACGTGTCCGTCCGTTACCTGGACCCACTGCTTCCATCCGGCGGCGGGCTGGCCAATGTCTTTCCATTTATCGTCATCATTATAGTGCTGATTTTTAAACCACATGGCCTGTTCGGCCTGGCCAGGATTGAAAGGATTTAGTGATGAGTTTGCCCAGCGGTGTCTTCCAGGAAAGTTACGGCCAGGATATGGCCATCTTCCGCACCAGGACGCACTGGATATTGTTGCTGGCCTTCCTTGCCCTGCTTTTTACCATGCCTGTATATTTCAGCGATAGAATGCTGACTATCTTGACCATCATGGGCATCACTATTATCAGTGTGCTTGGCCTTCAAATCCTGACCGGATACTGCGGGCAGATATCAATCGGTCATGCCGGTTTCATGGCGGTTGGCGGTTATGTATCCGCGGTCCTTACCGCCAAGCTCGGCTGGCCGTTTTGGGTGGCATTACCCAGCGCCGGTCTGGGCGCGGGCATAGTGGGCATCATCTTCGGGCTGCCGTCCCTGAAGATAAAGGGCTTTTACCTGATTATGGCGACGGTGGCGGCGCATTTTATTATTATCTGGGTTATCCTCCAGCTATACGGTATAACCGGCGGTGCCGACGGGTTATCCGTGCCCAGGCCGGAGATAGGCGGCCTGGTGATAAAATCCAAGGCCAGCTACTTTTATCTGGTGATGATAATCACCTGCCTGGCTATCTACCTGGCGAAAAACATTACCAGGACCAGAGCGGGTAGAGCTTTCGTCGCCATACGGGATAATGACCTGGCGGCTGAAGTGATGGGTGTCAACCTGTGGATTTACAAGCTGACGGCCTTCTTTATCGGCTGCGTTTTTGCGGGCGTGGCCGGTGCGCTGCTGGCCCACTACTATGCCTTCATCAGCACGGATAGCTTTCCTTTCATGAACTCGGTATGGTACCTGGGTATGCTCATTGTCGGCGGCATGGGCAGTATTGCCGGTGTTATTTTTGGCACCGTATTCCTCAAGCTTTTAGATGAGCTAGTCACCATCTTTGGGCCTACGTTAGCCGTTATTTTCCCCGCCATTGCGGCCCAGGCGGCCGCTTCACTCGGTCTTATCATGCGCGGACTGGTAATAATAATCTTCCTCATCTTTGAACCCAGGGGACTGGCACATCGCTGGGAGCTTATTAAATCATATTACCGGCGGGGGCCTTTATCATATTAACCATTGGCGATGAAAGGAGGTGACTGCATTAAAAAGAGTACTTATATTGACTCAACAGAATCAACTCTCAACTAAAAAAGGAGGATACATGACTAAGTTTAGACTGTTTAGTGCAATTTTAGTGGTTGTCATACTGGCGTCGTTATCAGTGCTGGCTGCCTGCACTGAGGAGACGCCGGCCCCGGCCCCGGCCCCAACACCGGAACCGACCCCAGCCCCGCCGAAAGAAGTGACGCTCTATATCGGCGGCACCTTCGCGCTGACCGGCGCCTACGCCGAGGACACGGCGGCGGTTCTGGCCGGGTATCAGGACTACGCCAATTACGTTAACGATACCAAAATGATGGCGCCCTGGCGGGGTGAGAAATTCCCGGATAATGTTAAGCTGGAAGTGCTGTGGCGGGATGACGAGATAAACCCCGAGAAGGCGCTGTCTATCTATGAAGAGCTCAAGGCCAAGGGTATACTTGTCTACAGGATATCATCCTCACAGGTCGCCATGGCCCTCATGAACCTGCTGAATGAGGACCGCATCGGCGCTACCAGTATGGCCGCCGGTCCTTATCTCCTCTCGCCGCCGAAGACTGTCTTTACCAACTATCCTTTGTATACCGATGAGATGGGCGCCATCGCTAACTGGTTCCTGGATAACTGGAAGAAAGCCGGTAACACCGATAAACCAAGAGTGGCCTACCTCACCGCCGATAGCGCCTCGGGCCGGTCGATTGATATTCCCGAGATGGAAAACTATCTTACGGGTATCGGATATGAATTTGCCGGCAAGCAGTTCGTACCCATGGTGCCTACCACGCCGCCGACCACCCAATTGTCCTGGCTGAAGGATAACAAAGTCAACCTGGCCATGGGCTTTATGATTAATCCTGGCTCCCAGCCGACCATCAAAGAAGCGGTCAGACTGGGCATGGGCACCAATCAGGATTACAAGATAACCTTCGGTTTTGCCGCCCCGAGCCACCTGGCAGTCTTCGCTCCGGCCATGGGTACGCTGGGTGACGGAGTTGTCGTTGCCGGCAGTTACCCTCCCATGACTCACAAGGATTTACCGGGTATCGCCTTCTATGATAAGTTAATGGCCGATTATGAAGATGAACCGGTGACCCACATCATGTACCTGGCGGGCATGGTCGAAGCTATGATCCAGACCGAGGCGCTGCGGCTTGCCATGCTGCAGGTACCTGCTGACCAGTTGAAACCGGTTGACGTACTGGAATACGGCTTCTACCAGATAAAGAACCTCAGTACCGGTGACCTGACCCCGCCGCTGACCTTCGGTCCCAGCGATGTCGAGGGGGCTAAAGAGATGCGTATTGACCAGGACCAGAATGGGGAGGTTGTCTTGCTGGGCAACTACCCGATTCTCGGCATCTACAAGCACGAATAATCATTTCATTAGTCCGGGGGCTCCGTTCCGGAGCCCCCGGGTAAGCCGGCTATTGCTTGAAACACTCAGGTTATAACAACCTGAGAAGTGGCATATTCGATCCCGGCCTTCCCCAGTGGTGACACCAGGTTTTATACGAGAGTCACAACCAATAATAGCACCAGGTTCTAGTAGTCGCTTTTTCATGACGCTATGGGGGAGCGCGTGCCAACCTGGAAGAACAGAGGAAACTCCTGATCCGGTACGCTGAACACTGTTAATATCCGTAAAGAGTGCACCAGGCGTATTATCGCCGTAAAACCGAAACCGTCTTCCGAACTTGCCTTCCAATTGGCACTATTGACATTAAAATCCTCGCATGATAAAATAACGCAAATTTCAAATTATGAAAAGATTTTTCAAAAATTATGGATAATATATCAAAAACCGTAATGAAGGCAATAAATATACTGGAAATTTTTCTCAAGAGTGACAGCACGCTTAGTTTGAAGGAAATATCCAAGTTAACCGGGCTAAATGTAACCACCGCATACAGGTTGATTTTAACGCTGACTAAAAGGGGGTTTTTAACTCATCTTGAGAAAAGTGGAATGTACGCACTTGGCCTGAAAACGCTTGATTTTAGCTATGCACTCCGACGTGACCTGAAGTTCATTGATTTTGCTTACGTGTCCATGAGTAAGCTGAGTAAAGTACATAATGAATCGGTCTATTTAGCTGTAATGGATGGCGATGAGTCGCTTGTAATAGAAGAGGTTGGTATCGACGAAGAATTGCGTATCAATTCGCCTGTAGGTAAACGCCTGAAATTACATTGCACAGCTGGCGGTAAAATATTAATGGCCTCATTGTCTAAAGAGGAACGAAAAGCGTATTACAGCAGAAACACGCTCCAACCCTTTACTAAAAATACTATCACCGATATTTCTCAGCTTGAAAAAGAACTAGAAACTGCAAAATTAGAGGGGGTTGCTTTCGATAGAGAGGAATACAGATTGGGAATATGGGCTACCGCGGCACCTATTTATAATACGAATGGAAGTGTAATCGCTGCTGCAGGCATCCTGGTTCTCACTTCGCATATTAATGGCGATAATGCTGCAAATTATTCAGCGGCAATAAAGAGCTGCGCGGGGGAAATATCTCAAATTATAAGTCGAATTATGTAATATCTTCTGCCCGGTGTAAAAAATCAAACGCCGTACCGAAGATAAATATCATAACCTGAATACTGAATGGAGTTAAGTGATTGGCTAGAAATAAGACTGTAAAAACGATTCGGGAATCCCCAAAGGATGTCAGAGTATACTACGAAGCTGATATCGTGGTGGTGGGAGGGGGCCCCGGGGGACACTCAGCCGCAATAGCTGCCGCACGAACCGGTGCGAAAACAGTGCTCCTGGAGAGGTACGGCCACCTGGGTGGCATGTCCACCGGGGGAATAGTAATCCAAATACCTCATATGAGCGACGGCGGCAGCGAACCGATAATCGCCGGCCTTAGCCTGGAATGGCTGGAAAGGCTGGATGCTATCGGCGGAACTCTTCGTCCCAGAATGGAGGACATTGGCTCTGCGGACGAAAAACTGGTGTCCTATTGGCGGCGCTTTATGGGCAACGTGACTAATGGTCGGATAGAGCATACCGCGTGGGTGGATCCCGAATTACTGAAGTGTGTACTGAACGATATGGTGGAAGAGGCGGGAGTCAAACTATTCCTCCATTCCTGGGGTACTCAAGCTATTGTCGATAACGGAAAAGTAAAAGGCGTTATCTTCGAGAGTAAATCAGGCCGGCAGGCAGTACTTGGAGAAGTAGTCGTTGACGGCACGGGAGACGGCGACCTCCTTCCCTCGGCCGGTGCGGAGTTTGATGGCGTTATTGATCCTTCATCCAGGAGTTCCATGCTGGCGCTGGTTTTCCGGCTGGGTAACTGTGATTACCAGGGATACTGCGATTTTAAAGAGTCCGAGCCGCAGAAACACCAGGAACTGATGAAAGAGCTTGCCGGGGTTGCGGGTACCCGGCTTTTACCGCTACCGTCACCGCGTAATGACGTTATGTGGGTGAACAACTGGATACCGGACCTGGATTGCACCAACGTGGAAGACCTCACCAGGCTGGAGGTCGAAATGCGTAAGATAATGCGACGGGGACACGAGTTCATGAAGAAGAATATCCCGACATTTGAGAACAGTTTTATACTCGATACGGCTTCACAAACCGGTACGAGGGGCAGCCGAAGGCTGATCGGCGAACACGTGATTAAGGAGGAAGACTTCCAATCCGAAAAGAAATTCGATGACACTATAGCCGTCTTCCCCCGCCTCGGGCCCCCGGGGCAGACGGGACAGGTTAAACATGTCTATATACCGTATCGAGCGCTGGTACCCGCTAAAATAGAGGGCTTACTCGTCGCTGGCAGGAGTTTCTCCTCAGACCAGGCGGCTAACAATATGGCCAACCTTATACCGCATTGTATCGCCATGGGACAGGCTGCCGGGACCGCAGCCACACTGGCGATTAATCAGGGCATCAGTCCCCGCAAGGTGGACTACAGAGTCCTGCAAAAAAACCTGCTGGGGCAAGGTGTCCCATTACCAGGTGTGGTTTTAACGGAGGTCAAATAAGATGTGTTGCCAGTTAACAATAACGCTACAGGGCAACGTAAAGGAGGTGATACGCCTATAGATAGAGAATCAATATAATCAAAAGTTATTGATTCGCCTAAAGGAGGTGAAAACCAATGAAAAGAACCTTATTAGTCCTATTGACAGTGGTAATGCTGTTAACTCTGGGGCTTGCGGCCTGCACGGAGCCAGAGGAGCCGACGCCAGCGCCGGCGCCAGCGCCCGCGCCGACTCCGGCACCAGAACCAAGCCCAACTCCGGCACCGACTCCGGCACCCGAACCGGAGCCAACTCCGGCACCGACTCCGGCACCCGAACCGGATAAATATGGCGGCATACTTAAAGAGGTCTTGACGGTAGGACCGGCAACTCCTATCGGCTATATGCCGGAGGCCGCCCCCGATGCCCAGGCCGATGCCAGACCCGCCATCGAGTCTCTGGTACAGGTCAGGAGCGGAGGATCAGTCGAACCTTTACTGGCGACGTCCTGGGAAATCGCCCCGGATGGCAAATCCATCACTCTGACCTTGAGGCAGGGAGTGAAGTTCCACGACGGCTCCGATTTTAACGCCACCGCCGTAAAATGGAACCTTGATAAGCAGATAGAAGCCGAAAAGGCAACCGACTGGGAGTCGGTGGATGTCGTTGACGAATACACCGTTCGCATTAATATCCCCGGCTATAAGAACACTATCCTGACCGGTCTAGGGTCAGGAACCGCCATGATTACCTCGCCGACGGCCGTCGAGGTAAACGGCCTGGACTGGGCAAGGTGGCATCCGGTCGGCACCGGACCGTTCAAGTTCGTGGAATACGAACGCGATGCTAAGTTAATTTATGAAAGAAACGATGATTACTGGCAGGATGGTTTGCCCTATCTGGACGGCGTAGAATTTGTCGTTATTGCCGATGAGATGGTACGCAGCATCGCCTTCCAGAAGGGCGATATACACACACTGCGGGCTTCAGGTCTAACGGCTCTGGAGCTAAGGGATAAGGGCTTTGACTATGTCACCCGCGCCGGGGGGACTTTCGTTTTGATTCCCGACAGCGGCAATCCTGATTCTCCCTTTGCCAATAAAGATGTGCGTCTGGCGGTATCTCACGCCATCGATCGGGAAGCACTTGCCGAGGCCCTGGGGTATGGTTTTTCCCGTCCGGCATATCAGGTTCTCCCAGGTTATGCCTTGACGGCAGTTCCCAACCTGGACAAGCACGAGTTTGATCAAGACCTGGCCAGGCAACTGCTGGCCGATGCCGGCTACCCCGACGGGATAAAGACCACGATACATGCCTTTATCCGGATAGTCCCCAAGGATTATGTTAGCGCTATAGCGAATATGCTCGGTGAGGTGGGCATCGAAGTTGAACAGGACTTCCCCGAGGCCGGCCGCTACACAGAGTTGCGATTCGGCGGCTGGGACGATGGCATGATGGCCCATGCGCTGGGCGCTATGGAGAATCTGAACTCCACTTTCACTTTCTACTTCGGAGGCGTACAATTCCCCAGCGTCCAGAAGCCCGTGGGATGGCAGGAGGCCTATGATGCCGCCCTTTCCTCGGAAGCTGTAGACCCGGTGAAGACGCAGGCACTGGTCAAGCTCATGCACGACGATGTGATGGTCATACCCTATATGGAAGAGACCGCGGTCGCTTTCATACAGAAAGGCGTTCATGACAGCGGTCAACTGAAAGACAGCCTGACAACCGTGACGGAATACGAACTCACCTGGCTCGACCCGGAACTACGCTAGATATGGTGAGATAAGGTTTATAAAGCAGTCCGTCCCGGCGATATTGGATTATACACGTCGCCGGGACGGATAACAGGTAAGGTTGTGCGAGTTTCCCGATACCGGGAAAATATGGTACTCTTGGCTTGGAGGCTAATAAATAGGTTGAATAGTTGGCTGTCGCTATGCTGCAATTAGAAATGTATCCTCTTTCCTGGTCAACCTGGTCTCAAATCAGGTTGGCACCTGCCCTTATTATACATGCTATGCTCATGTCTATATAACCATGCAATAGGGTCCTGGCCAAACCGATAACAAACGTAGAATAGCAGCTATGGGAACATATATCATTCGACGATTATTACAGATGATACTCGTCCTGTTAATAGTCACGATAATCGTATTCTTAATGGTAAGACTGTTACCAGGTGACCCCATTCTCATATACCTGACCCAGCAGGATCTGGATGAGATTACTCAGGAGCAGGTTGATGCCATCAGGCACGATTTAGGGTTGGATAGATCACTCGTCACGCAATATATCGACTGGATAGGTAGCGTAGCCACCGGTGACCTCGGGACCTCTATAATACACCGTGGCAAAGTGGGCGACGATATAAAAAGGCGGCTGCCCATAACTCTTCACTTGGGTGGCCTGGCTTTTATAATCAGCATAATTGTCGGAATACCAATGGGAGTAATAGCGGCGGTAAGGCGTGGCACCTGGCTGGATAGCTTATTAACCAGTCTCGGTAATCTGGGAATAACGATTCCCGTTTTCTGGCTCGGTATATTGCTCATTTATGCCTTTGGCCTTAAACTGGACTGGCTGCCAATCTTTGGCTACACCTCACCTTTTAAGGATTTCTGGCTGAATACACAGCAAATTATCCTGCCTGTTTTCTGCCTGGCCGTACCTGCCATCGCTTCGGCAGTCCGCATGACACGCTCCAGCATGCTCGAGGTCATGCGCCAGGATTATATCCGAACGGCCTGGTCCAAGGGTTTAAGAGAGCGGTTGGTAATAATGAGACATGCCCTGAAAAACGGCCTCATTCCGGTGGTTACCTTAAAAGGTATAACCCTCGCTGCGATTGTGGGCGGCTCCGTACTCGTCGAGACCGTTTTCAGCATTCCCGGTATGGGGAGGCTGGCGGTAGAGGGGCTTTTCTCCCAGGATTACGCCGTAGTTCAAGCTGTTATACTGGTGGTGGGTATCGTTGTATTGGCTATTAACCTGCTGATAGACCTTTCCTACGGATGGCTTGATCCCAGGGTAAGGTACGGATAAGGAGATAGATACTGTGTCAGAAGAGGCTGAACGTGATCTAAAGTCGCTGGAGGTTCCACCACGCGTCAACGAGCTTCGGCGTTTTTTTAAGGTTTTTCTCGGTCGACCTGTCGTTGTTTTCGGGGTTATTGTAATATTGATTCTTATCATATGTGCCGCATTTCCCGAATGGATAGCTCCCTACGATCCCATTAAACAAGACCTGAAAAACGTTTTGCTTCAGCCCAGCAGCCAACATCTCCTGGGCACCGATGCCCTCGGCAGAGATTTGGTAAGTCGTATTATTTTTGGTGCACGGACGGCAGTTATGGTCGGTGTCGTCGCTCTTGGTATTGCCGCCGTGAGCGGCATGATACTCGGACTGACTGCCGGATATTTCGGCGGTATAACGTACGTTATTATTATGAGGTTCATAGACGCGCTGATGGCTTTCCCAGTGATGCTGCTGGCTCTTGCCATCGCGGTGCTGCTCGGCGGAGGGCTTGTGAACGTAATGGTAGCCATTGGCATCGGCATGATGTCGGGATACGCCAGGGTTATGTGCGGTCAGGCTATTTCCGTGAGGGAAAATGACTATATTATAGCCGCACGCAGTTCAGGAGCGAGTAACATGCGTATCATGTTCCGTCACGTCTTACCCAATTGTTTCCCTCCAATGATAGTACTGATGACCATGATGATTGGTATGACTATCCTTTTCGAAGCTGGCCTTAGCTTCCTTGGTATCGGTATCAAGGAACCAACCGTGGCCTGGGGCAGCCTGGTAAATGACGGTTATAAATATTTATTATCATATCCGCTACTTTCTACTGCGCCTGGCATAGCTATAATTGTTGTGGTGTATGCCTTTAACATGGTTGGGGACGGCGTGAGAGACGCCATCGACCCCAGGCTCCGGGGTACTTTTTAAGTAAGCACAAATCTCATTTTATCAAGTCACAAAAGAGGCTTTTGAGACATCCGAAGAACTACGGTAAGTTTAGTTTCGAAAACGGCGGACAGTATCAGAGACTGACTGTAGACCGTCAGCGATAATGGGACACAAACAGGGCCACTAAAACCGTACAGTCCAGACGGGTGGCACGAGCTCCTGAGAGGTAGTAGACTAATCTCAATATAGAAAGGAGCGAATTGTGTCCCAGGAAAACAAGGATAAAGCTGATGCTGCCGAGGCCAGAACCCAGCAAACCAGGGGCTTTATGCAGCAGGTTAGGGTAGTAGCCAAGCGGAAGTACACCCCGGAGGAGAAAGTCCGTATCGTGCTGGAGGGGTTCCGCCGGGAAGTGGCAGTCAATGAACTCTGTCGTCGGGAAGGCATCAAGCCGGGAGCCTACTACGCCTGGACCAAGGACTTCATGGAGGCTGGGAAGGAGCGGCTTACCCGGGATACCGTCAGGGATGCCACGCGTCAAGAGATAAACGAGATAAAGCGGGAGAGCACCGACCTCAAGCACCTGGTGGCTGACCTTTCGCTGGATGTGTACCGTCTCAAAAAAACGGCTATTCCTCCGCTGGAGGGCTACAACGGCGACGGCGCATGAGTGCCAGGGACAAAGCTATTATCCTGGCCCGGGTGGAAAACAAGTCCAGGGGCAAACGGCAGGCACTCATGGCACTGGGGATACCGAAAAGCAGCTACTATCGGTGGCGGCAGTGGCAACGGTGCGATGGCCTGGAGTCCCATTCAGGAGACAGGGGAAGGCCGTGGAACCGGATCACTCCCAAAGAAGAAGGCAAGATACTGGCGGTAGCCCGAGAGTCTCCTGAGCTCAGCAGCCGGCAACTGGCCGCCTGGATCACCGATAATGAAGGCTTTGCCGTATCCGAATCAACAGTTTATCGCATTCTAAGAAGGGAAGGGCTAGTGAAACGGATAGAGGTGCAGCTCGTGGCGGGGAAGGAATACCATACTAAGACCACACGACCTCACCAGATGTGGGCTACCGACGCTTCCTATTTCCGGGTGGTTGGCTGGGGCTACTATTACCTGGTGACAGTGATGGACGACTACTCCCGTTTCATCCTGGCCTGGAAGCTGCAGAAAGACATGTCGGCTAACTCCCTGATCGAGGTGGTACAGGAAGCGGTGGATGTTACCGGCATGACCGATGTGCCTGTCGAGGATCGCACCAGGCTACTCTCGGACAACGGGGCGGGCTACGTCTCCAGGTCCTTCCAGGACTACCTGCGACTGGTGGGCATCAGCCATATCCTGGCGGCACCCTACCATCCCCAGACGAACGGGAAGCTGGAGCGTTATCACCAGAGCATCAAGCGGGAAGTTAACCAGCTACCCTATGAGCTCCCCAGCCAGTTGGAACGGGCAATTGCCGACTTCGTCGACTACTATAACTACCGCCGTTACCATAAGGCACTCGGCAACGTAATGCCTGCCGATGTCTTATATGGCAGGAGAGAGCAGATCCTGCAACGCAGAAAGGAGGTGCAAATACAAACAATTAATCGTCGCAGAGACTACAATCAGGGCCTCAGGGAGCTTGTTAATGCCGCCTGATCATGCCAAAGTGTTCGGTTCAAAAAGTGTCCCATTTCGCTGATTGACAACACAATGCGTCACTGAGGGCCTAACCAACCGCGAGATTGCGGAGGAACTCTTTATCAGTGCATTTACTGTGGAAACCCACCTAAAGAACATACTAGCGAAAACAGGATTCCGGAACAGAACCCAGCTGGCAACCCGAATACAATCAATGAACTCCGGAAACTGACCAACAAACAGGTCACCTCCCTCATACCAAACAACCATTCATCCACCAGACAAATATTAAGGCAAGCCCCGCTCAATGCTTTTTGTGGCAGTCACCAAGACCCACCTTACTATTCTTTGAGATGACACATTTCGTCAGAATGTGACTTGATATTCTATCTTCTAATAGTGAGTGATATTCAACGACAATTCTATCAAGAACTTAGCCTGATTTATTGCTATTAAGAAGTTCTTCCACCTTCTCCACTATGGCTCTTGCACTGAAAGGCTTGGTTATATAAGCATTCGCTCCTGCTTCAAGTGCTTTCTGTAAATTATAATCTTGCGCCAGACCCGTTAGCATTAGAACTTTGGTGTTAGCAGTGGTTGGGTCTGATTTTATTGTTTGACACAACTCGTAGCCATCCATTTTGGGTAGTTGAATGTCTAATATGATAATGTCTTGAATATCCTTTTGCGCAATATTTAATGCTTCTTCGCCATCTCTTGCCAGGAGAATTTTATATTCTTTAGAAAAGCTGAATATTGTTGAAAGCAGTTCAAGAATATCTTCTTCATCTTCGACGATTAACATTTTTTTGGTCATCTTCTTCTCCTGAATCGCTTAAAGTTGTTCACGACTTTTTAATTTAAGAATCTTGTACCGGAATTGCCACGAAGAATGTTGAACCTTTATTTAATTCACTCTCCAGCCAGATCTCACCTCCCATCGCTTCAGTCCATTCCTTAGCAATATAGAGACCTAGTCCACTACCCTTAATACCCTGCGTCTCGGGCCGTTGTATTCGATGGAAGGTTGTGAAAAGTGAATCTTTGTCTTCAGGACCGATTCCCATTCCCTCATCAGAAACGCTTACCACTACGCGGTGCTTTTCCATGTCTTTGCGTGCTGCAAGAGTAATACGTCCACCTTCAGGGCTATATTTAATGGCATTACCGAGTAGATTACCGATAACCTGACCAAACTTCTCGCGGTCAATAAGAACAGCGGGTAGATCAGGTTCAATTTCAACAATGATTTCATGCTTATCACTGCTTTCTCGTGTGAACACTAGACTCTCTTCTAAAACATCCTGTAACCTGACTTTTTCCAATTTCATACTGACTTTTCCGGATCGAATCCGGGTGACATTTAGGAGGTCATCTATCATGTCCGTTAATTTCCGGCCGTTCTCGTAAATGTTAATTAACCACTGCTCCCGGGTGGTATCGGGCGGATTTCGCTGCAGCAGGAGTTCGGTATAACCCATAATGGCAGTCATCGGTGTACGGAGTTCATGAGAAGCAATGGAAACGAAAGTGTCCCGGATACTAACGTCACGGATTAGCCTGGCACTCCGTAATGCGACAGCGGCAACGGAAGCTAAACCCTGTAGCAAATATATATCATCAGTTGAAAATTTCTGTCTCGTAACTTTCTCTGATAGGCACAGAACACCAACTTCGTTATCAGCTGCAACAAGAGGTATTATAAATGTGAGATCCGGGTCGGCACTTAATGCAGAAGCGGGAAATTCAATACTTAGGTTCCGCTGTGATATTAAAGTTAGTAATTTTTTCTGCTTGCTTCTCTTAACAAATGTGCCCTGGGCTGCGCCTATTTCATACGAACCGGATTGTGTGCTGATAAACAGGCAACCACCCGCTAAATTTAATGTCTGTACTATTGTCCCGACTAATAGACGTGATACATCAGTAAAGTCTTTAACTGAGTGTAAAGAAGTACTTAAACTCTGGATCATCTGGCGGTAGTCGTATCTGTCTTTATAGAAGAGCTTGTCTATCAGGCTCTCAATCCACTTTTTTATTGGTCCGAAAAGAGCTGTCGCCATGCCACCCAATACTAACGCCACAAGAATTTGTGCTGGAATTCCAAGTGACGTGTAATTAGCTGTAATGAAGAAAATGGCGACTGACAAAATGCCTGCCATTATTACTGTAATTAACCCGTAAATTAAGCCTCGTCTTATAACAACATCAATATCCATTAATTTCCGCGTAACCACTGCATATCCCATCCCTACAGGTATAAAAACAATAAACAAAATGCTGAACCCAGCTGGTATAATTGGTTGTTTCCATATAACCTCCGGGAGTATATATAGAATCAAGAAAGGAACCAGCGCCATCAGGGCACTAAGAAATATTATTTTCATTTGTTGGCGCGTTTTGGCGGAAGAAGCACGAAAATAGTTATAAACAACCACTCCAGCTACCGCTAAATAACCTAGTCCATATACGAAAAATCTGACAGCACGAAAACCCGGCAATGGTTGTCCGTTAGCTTGACCGATAAGTAGAAAAAGTATCAGTGTTATGGCTGGTGGAAGATAAATAAGAAGTGTAAGACGATTACGACGAAGTCGGGTACGTTCCTCGGGTAGAATGATGAAAAAGTGCAGGAGCAACCACGGGCCAAAAATAGCGGCGGCTACTCCAAATAGTAATGCCAGAGGAATCGCTGTGTCTGTCGCAATTCCAGCACTAACAGCTAATCCAAAGACTACACCACATAGGCAGAATACCATGGATGTAATGCTCTGAGGCCTTTTGAAGAATACATAAAATCCTGTTATCCAGAATATCAGTGAGACAATTATCAACGATATTAGTTCGGCTAATGCTCCATCGGATTGTCGTTTGCCTTCAAGAGATACTGATTCAAGCTGTCCGTTTTCATTTATAACGGTCAACTGCTTAATTGAGTCACTATAGACAATACCAGAATCTATATATTTCTCGAGGAATGTTGATGCTGGCTGATGATTAATTTCTGTTGGTCTATCGCCTATAATAATACCGGCTTCAATAGCCAGTCCGTTGGGGTCTAAGTCTGAAACTGACCATCCCTGTTCATCGCAAGTAAGTACCAAGCCCATATAAGGCTTGCCAATGCTTAGGATAAAATAGACCAGAGAAATAACCAGAATAAATAGAGTAAATATATAAAACAGGATTTCTCTAGGTCTTTTCCGTTCTGTAAGAAGCTCTTGAGGAATGTTTTCAGATTGGTTCACAATAACCCATATGCATTTATTTTAAGAACAGCTTTAGCCGTTCTATTTTGGCACCTCCCCTTTTTGCATCGGCAAGATTGTCCTGAGCCAATTGTTTGTAAGATTCCATCTTTACGGTTGTATAATTGATAGCACCGGTGTGGAATAGTAAATCCTTTATTTGTGTTGTATCGGGCATGGTTTCTGTCGAATCGTCGAAAGCTAGCTTAAGAGTATTGCGCCTATGAGAATCTGCTTGATTTAAGGCAAAAATTACAGGGAGTGTGATTTTTCGTTTTATAATATCACTTCCCTGTAATACACCCTGAATATCGTTAGCTAATTGAGATGCCATTCCAAGATTGCAACCGAATGTTGAAAATATCTTGATTAGCTTTTGCTCTGGATTAGCCAGTAAAGCCCCGACACAGCACGCACATTCCGCTGTAGAAGCTGATTTCATATAAGTGATTTTCAGATATTTATCTTCCGATATTTCCTCTCCCGGAGCTAAAGACAGGTCTAGGTGTTGTCCAATGCAGGTAGTAGTATAGAATGAGTTAATTGTGTCCATAATGCGGATTATGGTTTGGTCCTTTACACGGTATTTCTTAAGTCTGGCGATCGTCTTTTCTGCCAGTATGATAAGGGTTGTGGCTGCGTTTGTCGCAATGGCGGAGCCATATTTGGTAGAAAGCGACGTTGAGGAATCAGCATCTTCAATATCATCGAGTACCTCGGCTGCATTTTTCATGAGTTGTAGAGTCGCGGCAATCGTGAGGGCGCGTTTATATTGGCCTGATATAGCTTCATACACTATCAAAGGTAATAGAGGCCAGAGTTCATGTTTAATGCTTACGCTGCCTGATTCTTGCCCAGAATGAATTAGAGATTGTTTAATCAAATCAGAAAAGCCAGCAATCTCAGATAAAGGGGCTAGAATGGCCTCTATTTCGTCTCTTAGAAGTCTTAACAGCCTTTCCTGCCACATAACATGATGATAGAGTTATATTAAGGAGTGGGAGAATGCCATGTATAGGTTGGGTTAATTGCTGCTTCCAGTTGTTGGGAATCAGATGTTATCAATCCTAGCTTAGCATGTGTGGTTAACACAGCCCTTTTTTCCTGTTCTGTTAGAATAAATTGTGAGAGAATGCTATCTGGGTCTGATGTGAATTGAGCTTTGGTTTTAGTATCGCTGAAGATTTGTTTAACAAGTTCTTGTAGTGCCTTAGATTTCATCTATGAGCCTCCTTTGAAGAGAAGAGATTTATAAAGTCCAGATTTTTACGTTTGTTCCGGTTTTTACGAAGTATAAACCTGAATTAGCCAAATGTCAACGTTTAGCGAAATAATGTCCAAAACGGACACAAATAAAAGATCGTGATATGAGATTATTCAAGTACAGAATGATATGACCTTATCCCATTATCGTTGACGGTCTACACCAAAAAAGGTTCGCCAAATTTCACGCCTGAACGCTAGGGGTGAACACACGAGGTTAAAAAGGAACCTTTTTAAATAATCCTGCTGCTAGGTTTCGGCATCGATTTCATATGATTTTTAATGTTAGTGTGCATTTATTCGTACTTTCATGACCATTACGGAGAAGTTAGTGTGCAATAAGAACATAAGAAGTGAAAATATTCAACGCCTATCAACGAAATAAGACGTTTTGACCTAGATTTTTTGTGTAATAACGTACATTTCCAAAGCTAAAATATCCTATGTGATATAATTTCTATCCTACACCTTGAAATTGCGGTTTTTAAAAGCCTATTTTCAACCAATTACCTCCTGTTTTAGCCTTTTAATGTACATACCTAATACATAAATGATAATTAACTTTTTCAAGTCCTGGATATTAAAGGATGGAATAATGATAATCAACGTTATGATATACTATAGTTAAAAATATAGTTAATATTCCCCTCAACATGTCGTGTCGATAACTACAGGGGCAAGTCAATTGGGATAGAGACAAAGCGGAAATAATCATGACAACGAAGAAGTCTCCTAAAGCTCAAACGGTTATGGGACCGACTGATTCCGATAAACTGGGAGTTACCCTTCCCCACGAGCACATCTTTGTTGATGCCCGTGAGAATTTCTTCTTCGAGCCGACTGACCCTACCGAAAAATCGCTGGCCCACGCCCTGGTCACGCTGGAAAACCTTTCCTGGGTACGCGCTCATGCTTTGAGTAATGCGGACTGCCTGCAATCGCCAGATGAGGCTATTCTGACTAAGGAGCTCTTGGCTTACAAAGAGGCCGGAGGCGACACCATTGTCGATGTCAGCACCAGTCCCGTTGGTGGTAATAACCCTTCAGGTCTACAACGCTTAGCCCGGGCTACCGGACTTAATATAATTATGGGTACCGGGTACTATATGGGGCTACAGTATTCTCCGGAGGTTCTTGCCCTTACGGAAGACCAACTCTGCGACGGGCTCGTACGCGACCTGATTGTGGGTATCGGTAATACCGGGGTATGCGCCGGTATTATCGGCGAAATAGGTCTCACACCCGCCCTGCGTGAAGACGAACGCCGCTTGTTGCGCGCCTGTGCGGCGGCTCAACATCAGACCGGGGCACCCCTGACCATTCACCCGCCGGGACAGGACAATCAGTTGATACAAGAGATACTGCGTATCTTGAGTGAGAACGGCGGCCGACCGGACAGGACGGTCATCTGCCATATCGACATAATGGGCTTAAATCTGGATACTGCCCGCCGTATCGCCGATGTCGGCTGTTATATCGAGTTCGATACCTTTGGCCATCTGTTCCCACCCTTCCTGCTCGGTGAGAGCGTGATGAGTTTCCCCAGCGAGTCTCAACGCATCACTGCTATAAAGCAGCTTATCGACGACGGATACCTGGAGCGCATCCTCCTCTCCCACGATACCTTTCTTAAAGTGCTCCTGGCCTCATACGGCGGGTTCGGATATGCCCATATTTTACGCAATATCGTGCCCGTGATGCTACGGCAGGGTATCACGGAAACGCAGGTTCATACCATGATGATAGATAATCCCGGCCGTCTGCTGTCATTTATCACAGACTGACCCTCGGTGAATTATGTTTTTCCGGAAAATATCAGGCTTTTCCTATCCTGAACATCTTGGTTCCACATGAGGGACATACTCCGCTGGTAGCCGGTTTTCCGTTCTTCATCTTGATAGCTTTTGGGTCTTTCATTTCCTTTTTCGCCCTGCACTTGACACAGTATGCCTGTACCATATTGACCTCCTTTAAATTTTATAACCTATGTTAGTTTATATTCTTCATACTCATACTCGCAGGGATGCCCGCAGGTTACGTACATGGTATTATCCCCGGGCACCATTATTACGGAAGCCAGTGTCTCCGCGGTAGAACCCTCAAGGGCGTGATTGCAGATTCCCTTTGGATAATGATTGTGGTCGGACATGATTTCCATCATTCCCTCGACTGTAATTTTTCCGTACCGCTTTTCGATCAGCCTCTTCATTTGCTGCTCGCGGATAAAACTGCTGGGGGCACCCATATAAACTAATTCACCCTTCTTAAAGCGGTCGGTATTATAATGATTGGCATGAGCCAGAACATCCTTATCGGGCTGTATTACGTTGTAGTCGTCGGGTTTGGTTTCGATGCCGATAATATCACCATCTTTGCTGGCAAGGCAGTAGTACATCATGCTGCGCCCGGCGGCGCAGAAAATCCCCAGGGCGTCACCGATTCGCTTTTGCCGCATCGCCTTCGGCATAACACAGCAGGCGGGTAGAGTGAGAAGTTGTTCCTCCACCGGGCTAACCACGACATTTAAGACCATTCCCACACCCGCCGAGTTCAAGGTCAACTCGCAAGCTCCCCAGAAAACCAGGGAAAGCTGCTTCAGTCCGTCGGCGTGGGTTACTTTAACAAGGTCAATCGTCCTGCCGACGGTAGCGTCGAAATTCTGACCGATAATCGCCTTACCGTCTTTCGTGGCCCTGCCGGTGACGGCAAAAGACGTACAGAAGGTTTTCATACGTTGATAATAAAAACTCAACTCGAAATTACATCTAAGCAAGAAAATCTCTTCGAGTGAGACACCGACATCATCCGCCTGACCTTTGAGCATCTCCAGTAGATAGGGATCGAAACTCTCCACCAGGGGAATGTATTTTCTCACCGTGGCGATTATCTCTTCCGGGCTGGTCTTGTAGGTTGCGGCGTATTCTTCGAGCATGGAATTAATCGAAGTAACGAAGTTGTCCCGGCTGGCGGTAGCGTATTGCTTACCGATATCGAAGGCGCTACCTTCGCATTCGATAATCTCAAATCTCTTTCTCTTTTTCAATACTGCCTCCTTTTCACACTCTTCATGCCCGCCGGCTGGCGCTGCCCCACCTCAAAAATCCCGCCATAGCCGCAATCGCCAGCAGGGCGATCGTTCCCCAGATAAACAGGGGCTGTGTGGGGAATGAATCAAGGAGGACCCCGCCGAGCAGCGATGCGCCTGAGAACCCCAGCCCCTCGCTCAATCCGAAAAACGCCATGTAACGTCCCCGGCTGTCCTGGGGAGAAAGCTCCCCGACGACCGCAAGCGACACGGGAGAGAAGATGACCTCTCCCATTGAGATGATTATCATGGCGGTTATTGCCAGTGTGAAACTCCCGACCCAGCCGTATAACAGATAGCCCAGCGCGTAACACAGGCTCCCCAGGGCAAGGGCCTTGTATTTTACCATGCGGTTGGCGAGAACGGCTACGGGATACTGAAATATTGCCACCACTATGCCGTTGGCGGTGAGCAGCATGCCGTATTGTGCCGTGGTAAACCCAACACGGTCGACGGTAAAGACGGAGAGGGTGCTGATCATCTGTCCCATGACCAGAAAGACCAGCAGGCTCAATGCGGTAAATTTCAGTAAATGCCGGTCCCTGGCTGCCAGGAACATAGAACGTATGTTTATCTGCTCCATTGCCCCGCCGAATGACTCTTTGAGCAGGAAGAATATAATCCCGCAGGAAGCGAGGCTAGTCAGCGCCGTCACCCCGAAAAGCCACGGATACGGCAGGAATACCAGCAGGTGCCCGCCCATCGCCGGACCGATTGCCCAGCCCAGGTTCATACCGACTCTCAAGATGCCGTAAGCTTCCGCGAGACGCTTCTTGGGAGAAATATCAACCACCATTGCCTGATTGGCGGGTCTGGTTACTACCATCGCTGATTGGCCGGTGGCATATGCTACGGCAATCGACCATATCGGTGCCCTGGCGGCGATTAAGAACGCCATGACGATAAATAGTACCGCAGCCGTGAGCGCGGCGCCGATAAGCAGGGGCCTCCGCCCGACACGGTCGGTAATCACCCCGCCGAATATCTGGGTTACTGCCGAGCAAAGACCGCTGATCAGGACGATGGTCCCTACCATGGTCATGGACACTCCCCGCTCCTGGTACAGGTACAGCGAGAGGAAAGGCAGGCTAAGTGAAAAACCGGCAGCGTTAAGAAGGCCTATGGCGGTGATAATCCAGATTCTGGTATCAAACTGCCGGTAACGCTGAATATTGATGGTAGCCAGCAAACGTTTCATGAGCATTAATATTTTCCGGGGCTTCTCCTGGTTGTTACGGCACTATCTTCGTCAGACTAGTCTTCTCTTTCAATCGACGAGATGTATTTACCCCCGGTACCCGCCGTGAAGAAAAAAATAGGCCGGTCGACCCGGTTAAGGGACAGGGGACAATGTTCCACCCCTCTGGGGATAAAGACCAGGCAGCTTTTGGTAATGACGTGCTTTTCGCCACCCATCCAGAGTTCCACCTCCCCTCCCAGGTCGTGGATATCATCCGGGTTGCTACCGAAAAACCCGATTACTTCGTCAAAATCGTGCGTGTGAGCCCCGACGATGCTTATTCTCGGCTTATAATACCAGACGACCTCGGTGTAAAACGCACCCTTGATTCTGTTGGAGTCCAGCCAGGCTGCGTGAGAATATGTACCGGCATACTCATCGGCAAATTCCTGTTTGCCCGCCGGCAGCTTGGCCTCCGTCATGAAATACTTGTCATACTTGCCCATTGCTTTGTTTCCTCCTTATCTCCTTAATAATACTCGTTTACCCTTCATAATGTTATTTCCGGCTCCTCCACAGTAAGCCGATACAGGCGAGGGTTACCACGACCATGAACGCGCCCGTGACAGCAAAACTGGTGGAAAAACTGAAACGGTCGATTAAGTAGCCTACTAAGGGGGTCAGAGCGCCACCGCCGCCGCGGCTGCCGAAATAGTAAAACCCGAGAACCCTGGAGCGCTGTTTCTCCGGCACATATCCTATTATATACGATTCGATTACCGGCATCGTGGTATACATGCACATGCCGATAGCGAATGACAGGACGTAACTAAGCCATCCGTAGGATACCAGCGGCAGCAGGTAAAGCAGGGGGCCGGCAATGAGTACCGTGATTATCATCACCCTGGCCATCCCGAACCTGTCCGAGAGATGCCCGCCCAGTGGACCCGCCAGCAAGCCGGCAAAGTGAACAATCGCTAAAAGGGTAGCCCCGACCCCCTCGCTGACATTCAGATAGTCCACGGCGAACAGCGGGATGAAGGATACCGCCGAGAGTGTAACGGCGTAGCCGGTGATGCCAAGGGCCAAAAATGCTACCAGTTGACGCGTATGATTTGGGGGAGGCGCTGCTGCATGTCTCTCGGGTCGATTGCGCTCGTACTTTCCGTTACGCTTCCAGTGCCGCAGGAGTAAGTAAAACACGACCCCGAAGACCAGCGTCACCAGAGCCAGCCCCATGAAAGAGCCGCGCCAGCCGAAGTAGCCGGCGATGCCTACGGCGATCAGGGGAGTCAGGAAAAAGCTGCAGGTACCGCCCACCTGGTGGATTCCCAGAACCATCCCTCTTTTTTCCGGCTCTACCAGTTCGGAGATCAGAGGCGCTGAAGCCGGATGGTAACCGCCGCCCAGCAGCCCCAGGAATATCAGGAATACAGCCATGATATAGTAGGACGGTGAAACGCCGATAAAGATGCCTACCACCGCCACGCCGGAGATGCCTATGGTCATAATCAGAGGGAGACCTATTTTATTGGTGAGATATCCCGCCGGTATCTGGCTGACGCCGTACGCCCATGAATAAGCGGAGAGTAGCCATCCCGCCTGCGTATAGTCGAGGACGAATTCGTCGCGAATAAACGGCAATAGCGGTGTTAACAGTGCTCCCAGGAGGTGATGCATGAAGTGGGCTATGACGAAAAGTATCAGAAACCCTGAAAATGAGGGAAAGCGGAGTTTTTTAATAAATGCTCCTTTTCTAATTCTCGCAGTGAGAATCCGATACTAACAAAATATTTATATTGTCTTTGATAAAGCCGGGCGTGCGACAATTAGGTGTACTGGGGATTAAATAACAGGGCCATCATCATCTGCGTTTTATTCTTGTCGACGCTTTTGTAGACAATCGGGCAATGTGTAATTCCCGCCGGTATGAAGACAGCCGTGGTGTGGCTGAATGAGTGTTTTTCCTTATCCTTGCCTTCACCTATCGTGATTTCGACTTCTCCACCCAGGTCTCCCTCCGGATTGGTCGCCACAAAAAGCAGTATCTCGTTCTGCTCGTGTTTGTGCGGCGCAACCCAGCCTGGGACGGAAGGCAGGTGGGTACCGTAAATCCAGTTGATATCAAACCACACCGGGCACCCGGGCACGATTTCTCCATCCAAGTAGATTTCAGCGGGGTTTTTCCAGGGATATTCGGCTTCCTTGGAATGATGCGCCAGCTGTTCCGCCATTTTGGGGTTTGATATTACGTATTTTCCGTATTTGCTTTCTGCCATTTTCCACTCCTGAAAAGTAGTTGTGCTATCCCTATAGAAATAATCAAGAGACTAAGAAGGAATGCGCGGCTCTTTACCGGTTACGGGGTTTTTGTAATGGAACGGGACGATATATCTATCCGGCAGCGGCTTGTAGACGGTCGAAGGCTCATCGGGAGTGCCGCTGGCCATGGAATAGACCACGGGGGTCTTTGCCCAGCCTTCAGCAAGCGGTGTCCGGAAAATAAGATAGAAATGCATTTTTTTGAAAGCCCAGACGCCGTTTTCTTTGATGTATTCGACTTCATACACGCCGAAGCCGACCATTGCCGTTAGTGCATTGTTGTAAGGCACCGCCAGCAGGATGACGCACTGCCACCTCCCCTTGGCGGTTTCGCCTCCCGGGTCCAGATTGACAACGCCCTGGAGCTGCATGTGGGTGCCCAGGCTCCCGCGCCCGGGCGGCAGCCCGCCGCCGCTAAGGAAGCCCTTGAAGAACCTCTCGA
>Ga0315537_1000596_pt1 | contig 28404 bp, 24 predicted proteins | sample SalMarSW160270MG_FD_203091 | JGI IMG/M metagenome (GOLD analysis project Ga0315537, IMG submission 203091) | Salt marsh sediment microbial communities from the Plum Island Ecosystem LTER, Massachusetts, United States - Salt Marsh Sediment SW1602-70 ...
CACTCACCTTCATCCTTCCCCATGCTCCATGCCCCATGCCTTTTTACGTTCTCTCCTTATTCGTCAGACCAACTTTCTCCTGCACAACCCACCGCTTAGTGGTCAGATGAAGTTTATATTGTGTACTGCGTACTGCGTACTGCCTACTCCCCTCTCATCTCTCACAACTTATTCCCTCCATCCTGCTGCCTTCCGCCTGTAGCCTGTTGCCTTTCCCTCAGTCACTTCGTCTCTCAGTCTCAAAGTCCCAAAGTCACTCAGTCTCATCGTCACAACTCTTTTTCCACTCACAACTCACCTCTCACTACTCTTTTCTTCTCATCCCTCGACAGCCACCAGCTCAGGATGAGGAAGCTTCCAAGGATGAAAGGAATCAGACAGATGATCAATGTTCCTGTAGAGAAATTGGCTGAGAAGATCCCAAAGAATATCAGGGCTGCAATTCCAAGCAGGGTGATCAAAATACCACCCACCAGTTCCCATTTCCAGGCAACAAAGACAAGAATCACAAGGACCAACCAGGGAAGGGCATTCGGGCTGTTTCCATTTTTTATGCAGTAAAGGTTGAATTATTTCGATCAATTGGTTGTTGAATCCAGGCAGCCAGTTTTGAAAGGCCTTCCTCAATTGTAATTTCCGGTTCATATCCAAGTAAATTACAGGCAGCACTGATATCAAACCAGTGAGCAACGGTAAGTTCTTTGATAAGGAATCGGGTTAGCGAGGGTTCAGACCGTATAGAAAACGCTTTATAGATCCATTCCACAAGGCAGGCAGTGCTTAATGCTATACCCACGGATATTTTCTTATCAACTGGTGAAACACCTGCAGATTTTAATACCCGGTTAATAAATTTCCAAAGGAAGCATGGCTCTCCATTAGAAATAAAATAGCTCTTTCCAGCAACCTCCGGATTCTTCTCAATGGCATTTATTGCACAAAGGTGTGCTGCCACGGCATTATCAATAAACGTTGTGTCTACCAGGTGATCCTTAGCACCTATTTGTCGTAATTTCCCCGCAACAGCTTTCTCTAAAACTCCTGGAATTAAATGGTTGTCACCCGGGCCCCACACCAGGTGGGGGCGCAGGGAAAGGGTTTTTAATGCAGGTGAGTTTGCTTCAAGAACACATTGTTCCGCTTCTGCTTTTGTTGCCGTATAATGTGATAAATGCCGGGAAGGATAGGGCAGGGATTCATTCCTGCCCTCGATGCTTTTGCCATTAAAAACAACACTGGCAGAACTGGTATAGATCAGTTTGTTTACCCGGTTTTCCCTGCAGGAGCGAATGAGGTTTTTTGTCCCCAGCACATTTGTCCGGTAATATTCCTGGTAATCTCCCCATAATCCTGCTTTTGCAGCAACATGAAAGACAGTTTCCACACCGGCACAAGCTTTTGAAACACTCTCCAAATTCTCAAGGTTTCCGCGGATAACATCCACTCCTTTCTCTCTGAGTTGTGGATAGTCATTGCGGGAGAAACTGGTAACCCGGTATCCCTGAGCCACCAGCCTGTTGACCAGTGCTCCTCCGATAAAGCCCCCTCCCCCTGTTACCAGGATGTTCATTGTATCTTTTTTGAAGCCCAACGGGCTAATTTTTCCCTGAAAATCTTGGCATTATGCCTGGCATCTACCGGAAATCTCCCCGGGAACAGAAAATGGGAAATGTCCCGGGTAGCCTCACTGGCTTTTCCCATCTGAAGCAATTCGCCGATTAACTTTTTTTTGTTAAACCCCCTGTCCCCGGTTTCAAATTCGATGCAGATTGCCGGAGTCATTAGTTCTGCATTGTGTTTATGAATACCCACTAACGCAGAACGGGCTACCCGGGGATGTCGGTTGAAGATCGCTTCAGTAGGAATCGAAAATAATATCCCTTTATCAGTTATTACCCGGTGTGATTTCCTTCCATAATACCAGAGCCTTCCCTCGCTGTCCAGTCTCCCGATATCTCCCATTCTGTGCCAGGTTTGTCCTTCCCGGTGACTTTCTATTTTTGCCAGGCTATTTGCCTTGGGTTGGTTTATGTACTCCCTGGTTACCCATGCACCTCTGACAACTATTTCCCCCACTGAGTTGACAGGTAACTCGATTTTATCATCCCAGTTTGATATTGGAGAGTCCTCAATTTTAATTATTCTGATTTCAATTCCGTTGAGCGGATAACCAACGCATATTCCCCTGTCATACCCGGAAACAGCAATAGGATTATCGAGGAGTTCAGTTGCTGTAATATCTGTTACAGGAAGCGCTTCCGTAGCACCGTAGGGAGTATGAATTTCAACTTCTCCGGAAGATATTTTCAGGAATGACTCAAGAACATTCCTGGAAACGGGAGCACCTGCTGAGATAACACGCTTAAGGGAAGGGAGAAAGACATTCCTGCTATTCCCGTACCGGGCCAACCGATCCAGCACCATAGGTGAACCAAACATTTGAGTACATTCATATTCCTTAATATTGGAAATGACTTTTTCTGGATCCAGGGTTGCCGGATGCACCGGATCCATATCGGCAATAACAACAGACATTCCCCGGCAAATGGAAAAGAGGCTCAACAGAGGGAACGTGCAGAGATCAATTTCTTCAGGTCCATATTTAAAATGAGAAGATAGTATCTGAATCTGGGCATCAAGCATATTTGCTCTATAACAAACTCCTTTTGGTGCCCCTGTACTTCCGCTGGTAAAAAAAATTGCAGCCAAATCGTCAGGATCTGACAGACATGTTGGGAACCCTTGTTTTGTTTCTGACCGCAATAGTGCCAGCCTGTATCCTCCGGAGAACCATCGGCGTCCGTGGGTAATCCATATCCTGACTGTTTTAAAGGCGACAGGATATAACCTGCGAAGGATGTGAGCTTTGGGGATTCCAATGAATGCATCTGCATCTATTCCAGATAATGCATTTACCATAGCTTTGATTCCCATACCCGGATCAATCATGACCGGGACCGCTCCTACCCGAAGCAGGGCAAAGGTCAGAATGAAAAACTCTGGCCCGGCGGATACCATCAGGATGGTTTTTTTACCTTTTGAAATTCCGATACTTTTCAATCCGAAAGCATACCTGTCCACTTCCTCCTGCAGTTCCCCGAAGGTAATTCTAACGGGATAAAGAAGAGCTGGTTTACCAGGAGTTCTTTCCGCATTCAATGCCAGGTAATGTGCAATATTCAACCTGTTTTTCTCCAATCGTTTACGTTGTTGCATGCATTGTCAAAACTAATTCCTGTTTCTATAGAGGGATAACGCAGTAGTTATTCCTGAACCAACGGTAAGAAGCAGGATATTCCTGGCCTGTTTAAACCGGTTATCTTCCCAGGCTTTTCTCAGTGCAAACGCTAATCCAGCTGTATGCAACTCTGCTTCCGGTTTTCCATTCAAGGTAACAATCCTGTCCCCAAGATTCAGCCGCTCTTTTAATCCCAGGACAAATCCTTCCGGGCTTTGAGAAGTAATCATGAGATCGACATCCTGTAAATCGAGTCCTGCCTCCTGAAGAAAATGGTTCAATGAATTCATTGTGCAGTTTATGCACCATTCCAGGTATGATTTATCCTGTTTAACAAACAACAGGTTATGCTTTTTATTGCTTCCTTTTTTTGAATCAAAGACAAGTTGGCTTGTAAATGCATTTTCGTGTTGCGGGTGGGTATCCGTTTTAAAATGGATAAATCCCTCCCCATTAAATGACTCCGAAAGGATTAATGCAGCCCCGGCAGGTGTAAAATGGAAAGAGTCAGATAATCCTCTCACAGGTTCAGAATCTCCCGTGATGATCATGCCACATCGTATTCTTCCTGATCGGATAAATCCATCTACAATTTGAATTGCATTCACCAATCCACATCCACCATTATTCAGATCGAAAGAGAAAGTTGTACCGGCCATTTTCCTGTTGGTTTTATGATCATAGAGGGATTGAGGATTCGCTCCTATCCTCTCCTGAATGATAGCTGCGATGGCCGGTTCACCCAGGTAGTCGTCGGGATAAATCCCCGTATATATCAATAGTTCCAGCTTCCCCGGATCAATTCCAGCTTCCCGGAGGCATCTTTTTGCCGCCCTGACAGCAAGACCGGTAGACCCGGTTGAAGTGAACGAAAAAACCGGTCTGGATACCGCCACCATTTCAATTCTTGTTTCCATACCGATTCACCATTTCATTCATAATAAACAGAACGACTCCGATAATTATTCCGGATGCAAAGCATAGCAGCATGATCCTGTCACCCTCTTTAAATCGTTTTTCATTCAAATAGTTGTACATAGCCAGAAAATGTGATGTGGAAGCCGTATTTCCATACTCTTTCAGGTTCACAACCACCTGTCCCGGACGTTGGCCGAAACACTGTGCAAAATGGTTAGCCCCGGAGAAAATTGAATTTCTGGATGTCTGGTGAGGAATAACATAGTCGATCTGATCGAAAGTAAGATCACTTTTTTTCAGCACCTCCTTTACCATAGGTACAGAATCGCTTATCGAGACCTTGTGTATCTTCTTTGCCATTGTTCTCATAAACCCACCGGCATATTTCCTCCCGTGTTTCCCGATGCACAGATGGCTGTACTTACTTAATGTGGTAAAACCTGAAACTACTATTCCCTCCCTTTCAATGGTTGTCCTGTCAAGGATCACAGCTGCACCTGCATCACCGAGCGTCAGCGATGCCAGTTCTTTACTGAAAGGGGTTTTTACCGTTTTCATCGCATGATCCATAAGGCTGGTAATATATTCACCGCTCACTATCATGCAGTTATTAACCACTCCGCGCCGGATAAAATCTTCAGCAATGAATATTCCGGTTTGCATACCTGCGCAGGCATTTGTTATATCGAAGTTGAGTGCGCCGGATGCACCGATAGAATTCTTAATGCAAACCGAAAGCGGTGGTTCATACTGATGTATTAAATGGCCATTGTACTTTGTAATGGAGCAAGACAGGATCATTTCCAGGTCTTCCGGGTTATATTTTGAATGATCAAGACAATCGATTGCAGCATCCACGGCAAGCGAACAGGAATCTTCACCCGAAGAGCAGGCCCTTCTTTCCCTGATGCCGGTTAGCAATTCAAATTTTTCCAGGCATGGAATGTTAAGTTTATCCATTAGCTCCCTGGTGGCTATTATTTTAACCGGCACTTTTATACCGATGCTCTCAATCTTGCTCTTCCAGTTCATAAGGTTAAAGAATAAATAAATGATCTGATTTCCGATAGATGCAATTCAGGCACTTTCCACAATCCTTCGTGCGACACATCGTGCGACACCATTGATAATGGTGGATAACTCCAATGCTGCATCCTCCTGGATAAAATGTCCTCCAGGGATGGGTTTATGATGACATGCACCTCGTATCTTCTCCCGAAAATATTCTTCTCCCCGACGGGTTATGGGGTCGCTGTCGCTAAAAACAGTATGGAAAGGTTTATTCCATTTTTCCAGGATCTTCCATGCTTTCCGGTTTGCTTCGTTTTCGGGGTCATACTGTGATACAGGAACAAGTCCCGGCAGCGCACGTGCTCCCGCTTTGGTTCCCGGGTAAGGAAAGGGAGCCCTGTAGGCACTCTTTTCATCCTTGTCCAGTTCCCTCACCGTCCCAAAAGCTATTATCCGATCCACCGGAAACCAGGGACTGAAACGGGCAAAACTTTTCCATGCTTTAAATGCCAGCGGCAAATGTTGATCCCCTGTTGGAAGCATTCCGTTCGAAACTATTATGGCTGCAAACCGTTCCTGATTTTCAGCAGCCAGTCTCAACCCGATAAGTACTCCCCAATCCTGGGCAAACAAAACAATTCTTTTCAGATCGAGTGATTCAATAAACAACGTCATCCATTCCACATGAGACCGGTAGGTGTGATTTATTTTCTTTTTCGGCTTGTCCGATTTTCCAAAACCCACCAGATCAGGAGCAATGACCCGGTTCCCTGCTGCTGAACATTCAGGGATTATATGACGATAGAGGTATGACCATGCCGGGACTCCATGCATAAGCAATATTGTGGATTCCCCTCCCGGACCTTCATCAATGTAATGCATGCGCAGACCATTTATATCCACATAATGGGCATCGAAAGGATAGTCCTTTACATCGTGAAAGAAGGACTCAGATACTCGATAATATTCCATTCTTTTTCATATATTTATATTTGAACGAAAGGCATATCCTGTTTGGGATAAACTTACCCCGGCATGAAACAAAAAGTTTGAAAAATGCTTGTAATTAAATTGTAAATTATTTTACAACGGTTTTACCAATATTTAAACCGATAACAATCTATTTTTATGAAGGAAAGGGAAGGCCAATACCTGGATTTGCTGAAAAAGGAGATTGCCAGGACCATGAACCTGTCAAATCCGGGTATTTCCCTTGATATTAATGAATGGAAAGGTCAGGACATAATAGATTTTCAGGAGGATTTGCTGGATAAGACAAAGGAGCGTATTAGTGAGAAGTGGTTTTATACTCACATGAAAAGAGACAATGAAAAAATTCCCCGGATCGATGTTCTTAATTTGCTGGCACGGTATTCAGGCTACAAGGGTTGGAGGGAGTTTAAAAATGAGAATCAGGGTGACATCGATTCTTTAGCAGAGCCCCGGAAGAAAAAACGATCCGGCATCTACCTTAAAATTTTCGGCCTTCTGCTTGTCCTGATAGTATCCATCATACTGGTAAAGAAATTGGGCTATAAAAATTATAGTTTTGAATTTTTTGATGCGTATACAAAACAGAGGATCAGGAATATGGCTATTGAGATAATTTTCCTGAGTAAGGATGAATCACCCGTTCACAGAAATTCGGATACAGAGGGCTATTTCACCCTGAAAACAAAAGAAAAGAATACCAGGTTTATTTTGAAAGCCCCTTATTACAAGACAGATACCATAACCCGGGTTCTGAGAAAACTGGATAAATTTGAACGAATTTATATGTACCCTAATGATTACGCCCTGATGATCCATTATTTTTCTTCAGCAAATGTCAAGGATTGGCAAAAATGGAGGAAACAACTGGAGACAATGATATCAGACAGTGCATATATCTGCCAGGTATATGACGGGGAACAGACAGGTATCGAACTGTATAATAAATCAGAATTCCTTAATAAACTGACTATGCCGGTAAGCAGCTTAAAGAATATTGAGATCATTGAGACTGTTTACACCGGAGGAAAAATATCCCTTTTACGATTCAGACAATTACCAAATGAGTAAATGAAATTTAAGAAAATCCATATTGCATTCATTCTTGCGGGGACGATGATTCTTGGCTCTCCAACCTGTGAAGATCCCGGGAACGAAGCGGAATATGTTAAGGAAGAGGTGAGTTCTACAGACAAGCATTATGTGACCCAAACCAGTGAGTCCCTGAAACAATCAATCGAAAGTGATTTTGAAGCCACTGACCTTACGGAACAAAAAAGACATGCTTTCGAGGAAAGGGCAAAGCAAAAGGTGCTGGATTTCGCAGAATACCTAACCCTGTTTGCGAGCAAAGAACTTGACACTGCATTCAGATATCAGGCCTGGCAGATGATCTCCGACCTGTTTGTCAATGAAGGGGTTAAAACAAATATTGAGATCAACGGACATGATCCGGAAGGTCCGTTTCCCTTATCTGACCTAAGGGAAGAAATCCAACGTTCTGACTTTTCTTCAATAATAGTGAAAATTGAAAATATCTTCATAACAGATCCAAGCAAATCGATTAAAGAAGGGGAATATAAGGGATCAATGGGGTATACCCGGCATGTATGGGGAATTGAATCCTATGATACTATATTAATAAGCTCGGCTGAAGGATGTATGGACTTTCATGTCAGGAAAGTCGTTAAACATTTCGGAAAGGATTCCCTTCAGGTGTGGAATGTGTTCCTGGGGGATTCTTATTAATAGCATAATCCTTCCGGCTTCATAAGATGAATTTTTGAAGATCAATGTGACACCTGTCATCGGTTCGGATCTTCCTGATCAACCATTCTTTTCATTCCAAGACCTGTTATTACTCCAAGAAGCATTCCCGCTATGAGAAGCAATACCAAAACATATCCAATGGTTAGCCTCCCTGTACCCGAAAACTGCAAATAAACTATATTCGAAATTAGCATGAACAGGAAGGCAATTCCCCAACCCGTTGAGCTGGCTATGAACCAGACAAGTGGATTCAAGACCTTTTGTTTGAGCAGCGTAATTTGCATTAAACCGGCCAAAGCTCCTCCAACCGTATATATAAGGAAATAAATGAACAACCCCTGGCTATCCAGCTCAAGGTCCCTGGAGGATCCGATAGCCCAAAGTGTCAATCCGGCAACTAATTCACACAAAGCAAAGGCTATGGCACTTATGAATATCCATTTCATTGAAACGGATAGTTTCCTTTTGAAGAGTTTCCATTGGACCAGACCAATGCCCCCACCGATTCCTGCACCCATGAAACAATAACTTATGACGGTACCAATTTCTTCAACTAAAAAATCAGTAAGAAGACTTCCTATGACCAATCCGATGATAAGACTGATCATTAACACAAGCGGGAAAGCAATGGATAAACTAACCACATACCAGACAATGAACATAAAATATCTGGAGTTCTTCATACTTTATTTTATAAACAGACCTGCATGCTGCAAAAGTATAAAGCATATCTGTTTACGTAACATTTTTTTTCTTTCGCACCAATAGTATGGGAAAGAATACGATGATGATTGATGATACTATGACCAGTGAAATACCTATCCCGAATTTATCGGCTAAAAAACCAGTTAGTGGAGCCAGCAGGGCAGCATAGATACTTTTAACCTGAGATTCCGTAGAAAGGGCCGTGGCAAGGATATCCTTACTCAATATCTCTGCAACATAGGAAACGCCGATGGGTCTTCGAAGGTTCTCTACCAGGTAAATGCCAATAAAGACAAGGATGCCCATAGCAACCATAATCCTGGCTTCACCGGTGAACAACACACCACTCACAACACCAAGTCCTATTCCGGCAACCAGGCTGATATTCAGGGGACGGCAAAGATTGGTAAACCGTTCTGCAAAGCTGCCCGATTTCCTGGCAGTGAAGGCTGACAGAAAATAAATAAAGAAATAGATCAACCCCACCAGCACGGCGGTGGCTTTTTCTCCCCGGATTCCAAGGTGCAGGGCAATCCCTGTTGCAAAAACCTGCAGGACAGGCTGTATATAATCCTTGACAGCCCGGTAATACCCGCTGAAGATCGAAATGTTGCTGATGGTTCTTATCAGTGCCTTCTGTCTGAAAGAAAAAATCACTTCCCGCATAACATCCCTGAAATTATCGCGTATTCTTTTCCCTTTAAGCCGGACACGCTCCCCATCCAGTTCTTTGGGATAGGTGATCATCAGGATCAGATCAAGAAGGTATGGTATCCCGGTAAACAGGAAGATCAGGCTGTAGTTGCCGGAATAGAAAACGATGATCCCTGCAAGAATGGAAGATATGGCTGATCCAAACTGTGAAGCGGATCGCGTATATCCATAATAATAAACCTTTTGGTCATTCCAGCCTTTGATTTTCAGGTATTCAAAAATCATGGCTTTGTGTGTTCCGGTCCGGAAGGCATCACCAAACGAATAAAAAAGCATCGCCAGTACAAAAACCGGATACCCTGAAGAGAAATAAAACAGGAGAAAGGAGATCAGGTAAAAAACAAATGCGCTGATCATGGCTCTTCTCCGTCCCAGAGCATCGGCAAGGATCCCTGCCGGGATTTCCAGGATATTCCTGGAGATTTCACGGATGGTAATCAGGGTGCCGATCTGAAGAAAAGTGATTCCTTTTTCGAGAAAAAAAAGATAGAGGAACGGCTCAAAAAACTGCAGGTTTTTTAAAAAGCCGTACAGGCTGAACTTGTAATATTGCAGATCCTTTTTAAATGATCTTGCCATCAGTATAAGTATCTCTTATCTTGCTAAGATAATTATAAATCGGCTACCGGTTTTCGGTAACGAGGTGCGTTTCGGTATTGTTAGTCGTTTTTCGGATCGACTGGCGCGTTATTCGCTACCCACTTGCATCCACACATACCTGGCTAATGAGATCGCTCTCCGCCAGGTGGCGGAGAGCTTAGTTCCGGTCCATGGAAGGATTTCCCACCGAAGATCCTTTCAGTTGGACCATTTTTTTGGAGGCGTTACCATCCCAGGATTGCACACACTTATGCGTGCTTACCCTGGGCTATTAGACTTCAACTTCTCCAGAGTTGTTATCGACTAACGATTTTATTACTCGTCGCCCCAGCTGTCGCATAGCGATTCCTTCGGAAAAGTGGAGCGACGAGGGAACCTGTTTGGTTTTGGTTAATGTCCGTAACCGAATACCGAATTTCGAAACTGGCCTCGTAACCGATTAACGAAAGACGAAATTTGATATTCATTCCACATGCAGCACCAAACCCTTCAGGTATTCCCCTTCGGGATGGTATATGCTTACCGGGTGGTCAGCCGGCTGGGTTAGCTGGTGGAGTATCCTGATATTCCTTCCGGTATTCGCGGCAGCAGCGAACACACTTTTCCTGAAATTCTCTTTACTCACCACCTGTGAGCAGGAAAAGGTAAACAGGATCCCGCCGGGTTCTATATGCTGAAACGCAAGGCTGTTCAATCGCTTATACCCCTGAAGTGCATTATGCAGCACATTCTGGTGTTTGGCAAACGCGGGAGGGTCAATGATGATCAGGTTGAACCTGTTATCCGGTTCTTTCAGGAATTCGAAGGCATCGGTACAGCATGTTTCATGACGTCCATCCTCTCCAAAATTGCGCCGTATGTTTTCATCAGCAAGCTCTATTGCCGGCTGTGAACTGTCAATGGTATGTACCGATTCTGCACCATTTTTCAATGCGTATGCAGAAAATCCCCCTGTATATCCGAAGGCATTCAAAACCCGTCTCCCCCTTGAATAGGATCCCAGGAGGTTTCTGTTTTCTCTCTGATCGATAAAGAATCCTGTTTTTTGTCCACCTTCCGGATCCAACAGAAAAGTCAGTCCATTTTCTAAAATCTCTTTTTCCCCGGTAGATCCCAAAAGGTATTTATCTTCCGGATTCAGATCCGCTTTAAAGGGAAGGGTGGAGCTACTTTTATTATAGATTCCGGAAAGCCTGGATCCCAATATCCGTTGTAATGAATTCACAATTTCCGGTAGTGCATGGTATATGCCCACGGAATGAATTTGTGTAACCAACAGTCCATTGTAATAATCGATAATCAAGCCCGGTATTCCATCTCCTTCCCCATTGCAAAACCGGTACGCATTTGTCTCCGGATTATCGGTCAAACCCAGCATATGCCGCAGATTATAGGCCTGTTCAATTTTTTTATCCCAGAAATCCTGGTCTATTTCCACCGGTTTGAAAGAGATCACCCTAACAGCGATGGAACCGATCTGGTAATGCCCTAGGGCCAGAAAATTGTCCTTGTTATCAAACACCCTGACAAGATCTCCCTCGTTGACCGGTCCCACGATCTTTTTAATCGCTCCGGAGAAGATCCAGGGGTGCTTTCGGTAAATCGACTGATCTTTTCCTGATTTTAAAATAATGTTAGTCATCTTCATTTGCTGACAGGTTCTGATAGATCTCATGGCATGCCCATGCATCGGTGGCAGCATAGATCACCTGGGCATCTGACAGCCTGCTGTTTTCCCAGTTGGACAATTGTTGTGATTTCGAGATTTTAATGTTCAATACGATGGCGGCAATTCCCCGCAAACCGTTGTTTTCAATTCCAAACTGACTGACATAATCCTGAAGCTCGATGAATCCCCGGGGTTCAAAAGCAGCAAATTTTTGAAGTCCTTTAATGTCGTCATGAATCGCCACTCCCACTTTAAGGATCTCCGGATCTTGCAGGATGTCAATGATTGGCAAAGGCAAACCTATCTGGTTACATCGGATCAAGAAGGCTCGCTCAGCAGTAGCCAGCTGTAACAGTGCCAACCTGTTTTTCCTGCCCTTTTTGAATGATGGTCTGGTTTCTGTATCAAACCCAAGGAGGCTGCAATGCATCATTTCCTGTATCACATTCCGTGGAACGCCACTGTTTCGATCCAGAACCATAACTTTTCCGGTGAACTGACCGGGTTGTAACCGTTTCACCTCCTCTTTGGATATCGATTTTTGATACATGGTTCAGGTGCATTCAATAGTTACCGAAGATACAAAGAATATTCATGCTACCCCTTCCACCTCAATTTGTTATCCTGCTGATAGAAGATGGTCCCGTTATCGAGCAGCCATTGAACGACCTTCAATATTTTGTTTTCCTTGTATTCAAGGCGGTCGACCAGTGCATCAAGCAAGAGTGGGGTTTCAGTCAAACATTCTTCTATACCACTCACCACGTGGTCAAACTCTGCTTTGCTTAACTCCTGTTCAACATGCCGGTTACAAACATCACACACTCCACAGGTAGTGGTAATTGTTTCTCCGAAATAGTTCAGAAGGTATTGGCTCCGGCAGGAATCGATCTGGATAGCATACTGAACGATCTGTTCCAGTTTTTTAACGAAGATATCCCTCCTTTTCCGGTAATTTTTTGCCGAGATAAGCAGGTTTTTATTATCCAGTCGTTCTTCTGTAAAGATGATCAACGGAGTTTTTCGTTGCGGGATATACCGAATGATCTTCAGGTTATTCAATTTTTTCAGGAATTGATACACCTGGTCTGGATCAATGTTTGCTTTCCTGGAAAGGGAAGCTTCATCAATACTGACAAACTCTGTAAACAATCCGGTATATGATCGCAGGAGCAGCTTGATGAATCCATCAAACTGTACATTTGCCACCTGAAACTTATACAGGTCCTCGCGTTCGACTAAGAAATGGACTTTTGACGGATTATTGAGTTCCTCTGTCAATTCAATATATCCTTCCCGTTCCAGGGCTTTTAACCCGTTAAAAGTCACCACCATGTTGAACTTATAGATCCTGCAAAACTCATTGATATTAAAATCATATACACCATGCTTCCCTCCCCCGACCGGAATTTGCAAAAAATTGCCCAATGCTTCATATATTCGTTTTATCTGTCCGATTTCAGGGAAACTATAGTCTGCTCTTTTCGGGAGGTTATTTTTATCGGAATCACTAAACAGGAGGACAGCGTATGCTTTTCTGTCATCCCGGCCTGCCCTTCCTGCTTCCTGGAAGTAAGCTTCCAGGGAATCCGGCGGATCATAATGAATGACAAACCGCACATTCGGTTTATCTATTCCCATCCCGAAAGCATTGGTAGCAACAATTATCCTTGTTTTTCCCTTATTCCAGTCCTGATGCTTAAGTGTCCTGGTTTTGTTGGTTAATCCGGCATGGTAATAACTGGAAGAGACACTGTTTTCTTTTAAAAAGAGGGAGATTTCATGGGCTCTTTTCCTGGTTCTTACATAAATGATTCCGCTTCCCTTCACCTTTTTGATGGTTTTCAGCAGGTACTTTTGTTTATCCTCAACGTTTCGAACAAGATACACCAGGTTTTTTCGTTCAAAACTGCTTCTCAGCACATTCTTCTCCCTGAACATCAATTTCTCCTGGACATCATCTACAACGTCAGGTGTTGCGGTAGCGGTCAATGCCAGGAAGGGAACTTCCGGGAAGATTTCACGCAGCTCAGAAATCCGCAGATAGGAGGGTCTGAAGTCGTAACCCCATTGGGATATACAGTGGGATTCATCAACAGCCACAAGGTTTACATTCATTTCCCGCACCCGGATGCGGAACAGTTCGGAGCTCAATCTTTCGGGCGAAAGATAGAGAAACTTAAAGTTGCCATAAATACAATTTTCAAGGGCGATATCAATCTCATCCCTTGTCATTCCGGAATAAATAGCTAACGCTTTTATTTCCAGTCTCCTTAACTTTTCAACCTGATCTTTCATCAGGGCTATCAACGGAGTAATCACCAGGCAAATGCCTTCTTTGGCAAGGCCGGGAACCTGAAAGGTTATCGATTTTCCACCTCCGGTAGGCATCAGGCCCAGGGTATCATGTCCGTTTGCAACAGATTTTATGATATCTTCCTGTATGGGCCTGAAATCGGAATATCCCCAATACCGGGATAATATTTGCTGATAAATATTCACTGTCTGTATCCGGTTGCATTCTCATTCCATGCTGCGATTGAACCGCTATTTTGAATAGAGGTTACTGATCGAAACAGATCATTTTTGGGTTCTTTGTTAATGCAATCCCATGTGGTGTGGGATCGAGAAAAAAAAGGGGAAACCCGCTTCCCATCCACTATTTTTTCGTAATTTGCGCCATCTAAATTTAACTAAAATATATCACATGTCGTTCCTTGCCGATAAAATAGTATCCGAGGGCCTCACGTTCGATGATGTACTTCTAATTCCCTCATATTCAGATGTTTTACCAAGAGAGGTTGACGTTACCACCCAGTTTACGCGGAACATTTCATTGAACACACCTATTGTTTCTGCAGCGATGGATACAGTAACCGAAGCTTCACTTGCAATAGCGATAGCCAGGGAAGGAGGTATCGGTGTTATCCATAAGAACATGAGCATTGATGAGCAAGCAAAGCAGGTTAAGCGGGTTAAGCGTGCCGAAAGTGTTATGATTCATGATCCGATTACGATTGGTAAAGACGGAACAGTGGCTGATGCATTAAAACTGATGCATGAGTTTAAGATCGGAGGAATACCGGTAGTGGATAGCGATCACACGCTCATTGGAATAGTCACCAACCGTGATCTTCGTTTCGAGCAAAATCATGCCCGCCCCATTCATGAGATTATGACCCATGACAACCTGATCACTACAACCCAGAATACAGACCTTGCACAGGCAGCGGATATTCTTCAGAAGCATAAGATTGAAAAGCTTCCTGTCGTTGATGATAACAAAAAACTGATTGGTTTAATAACCTACAAGGACATTACCCAGGCAAAAGATCGTCCCAATTCCTGTAAGGATACCAGGGGGAGGTTGCGGGTTGCCGCTGCCATCGGAATAACATCCGATTCCATTTCCAGGTTAGAAGCCCTTATTGTTACCGATGTTGATGCGATCGTGATCGATACTGCACACGGTCACACAGCAGGTGTACTGAAATTGGTGAAAGAGGTGAAGAAGAAATATCCTGAGATCGATCTGGTTGTCGGAAATATCGGTACTCCCGAAGCTGCAAAGGCACTGGTTGATGCAGGTGTAGATGCTGTAAAAGTGGGAGTTGGACCCGGCTCCATCTGCACGACACGTGTTATTGCCGGTGTTGGTATACCGCAGCTTACTGCGATTTTTGATGTCGCAAATGCTATCAAAGGATCGGGTGTTCCCATCATTGCAGATGGTGGAATTCGATACTCCGGAGATATTGTAAAAGCATTGGCTGCCGGTGCACATACCATCATGACCGGTTCACTGTTTGCCGGTGTTGAAGAATCACCGGGAGAAACCATCATCTACAATGGACGGAAATTTAAATCCTATCGCGGTATGGGATCCATTGAAGCCATGCAGCAGGGGTCCAAAGACCGGTATTTCCAGGATGTTGAAGATGACCTGAATAAACTTGTTCCCGAAGGGATTACTGCCCGGGTCCCTTACAAAGGGACTCTCGCTGAAGTTATCTTCCAAATGATTGGTGGGTTAAGAGCAGGTATGGGCTATTGCGGTGCGAAAAATTTGAAACAACTTAGAGAAGCTAAGTTTGTCAGAATAACCCATTCCGGCAACCTTGAAAGCCATCCACACGATGTTACCATCACCCGGGAGGCACCCAATTACAGCAGATAATAACCGGGAATGAATTCCGTTTAATGATTATAGATTTGATTGAGATGAAACGATTACCATTTATACCCTGGATGATCCTGTGCTTATCAATCACCCTCTATGGACAAGAATTTAATGAGGAGATCGTGATGACCATCGGTGACCGCGAGATTACAGCCGGTGAATTCGAACGGATATACAACAAGAACAATACAGGGGAAGGAATTCTGGATAAGAAAACGGTTGATGAGTACCTGGAACTTTTCGTGAATTTCAAGCTGAAGGTAATTGAAGCAGAAAATCTTGGGTTGGATACCATGCCTTCATTCATCATAGAGTTGAGTGGTTATCGTAATCAGCTGGCAAAACCTTATCTTACAGACAATGAGACGACTGAGAAGCTGATCCGGGAAGCCTATGAAAGAATGGAAACCGAGGTGAGTGCCAGTCATATCCTGGTAAGGCTACCATCCAATCCCACACCGGAAGATACGCTCCAGGCATATCATAAAGCCATGCGGATAATAGACCGGCTGAAACTGGGAGAATCCTTTGAAACCATAGCTCGCGGAGCATCAGATGATCCCTCGGCAAAGACAAATGGAGGAAACCTGGGCTATTTTACCGCCTTCCGTATGATCTACCCGTTTGAAAGCGTTGTTTACAATACTGATGTCGGAGAGATCACCATGCCTGTCAGAACAAGTTTCGGTTATCATATCATCAAGATAAATGATAAAAGGCCCTCCAGAGGGGAGGTGAAAGTTGCACACATCATGGTTGCCACACCCAGGGGATCCAACGATGAACTCATGATAAACGCAAGGGGAAAAATCGATATGATCTACGAAAAACTGAAACAGGGAGACCCCTTCGATTCACTGGCACTGACCTATTCTGACGACCAGGGATCAGCAAGAAATGGAGGCGAATTACCCTGGTTTGGAACCGGCCGGATGGTTCCCGAGTTTGAAGAAGCGGCATTTAACCTTCAACAACCGGGAGAACTATCCAAACCGGTTCAAACTTCGTATGGCTGGCACATTTTAAAACTGATCGAAAAGAAACCGCTGGGTTCTTTCGAGGAGCTGAAACCGGAAATTAAGCAATGGATTACCAGAGATAGCCGATCGTTGATCGGAAGAAATGCGTTTATGGATAGATTGAAAAAGGAGTATGGTTTTACACTATCCGGAAAGGCACTTGCCGAATTCTATGATGCACTCGATCCTGCATTCCTTGCAGACTTTGCCAATCCCGGGAAGGCAGTAAACCTGAATAACCCTCTTTTTTCCTTTGCAGGAGTTACATACAACCAAAGCGATTTTATGGACTATGTCAGGAAGTATCCCGGCAAGGTGCGTACATCGGATGTCAGGGAATACATCGATGAAATGTTTACACAATACTGTAACCAGGAGCTGATGAATTACGAAGAAGCACACCTTGAGGAGAAGTACCCTGAATTCAAATACGTAATGCAGGAATACCACGACGGGATACTACTTTTTGAACTCACGGATAAAATGGTATGGTCAAAAGCAATAATTGACAGTGTCGGCTTACTGGAGTTTTACAAGAATAACAAAAGCAATTATCTGTGGGAAGATCGTGTCAATGCCTCTATATACACCTGTAAAAATAGATCCAGACTGAAAGAGTTGTCCAAAATGCTTGAAAAAAGATCCAGGAAAGGATATAGTGATGAAGATTTTCTGGCAAAATTCAATGGTGAGGATAAATACTATCTGCAAATTGAAAATGGACTATTCAGTAAAGGGGACCATGAGATTATCGATTCCATCAAATGGAAAAAAGGGATGACAGATATTATACAGAAGAACGGACAGCCTGTTATAGTAATCGTTCATGAGATTATCCGAAACCAACCGAAAACACTTGACGAAGCGAAGGGGATAATAACATCGGATTACCAGAATTACCTCGAACAGGAATGGATAAAGCAACTCAGGGCAAAATACCCGGTCACCATCAATCGTGAAATAGTAAATGCTATTAAGTTAAATCAACCTTCATAATGATTAACGGTTACATGATATGCAAGTGATGAAGCAAATGATTACCATACTGTTTGTCCTGGTATTCTTCTCCTGTACAAAATACGATAACAATGCCAGAGAAGAGCCTCTTGCCAAAGTGGGTGATAAATACCTTTACCCTTCTGATCTTCCTGTGATACTGACCAGTGGTTTGTCCAACGAAGATAGCTCCTCCATATCCGATACTTATATTAACAAATGGATCAGAAAACAGCTTTTACTTCAACGGGCAGAACTGAATATTTCTTCCGAACAACAGAAGGAGATAAACAACCAATTGGAAGACACGCGGACTTCCCTGATCATTTATCAATACGAAAAACAGATGATCAATCAGAAATTAGACACCCTGGTTGAAGAGGAGGAAATTCTACACTATTATTCCGACAACATGTCTAATTTTGTCCTCGATGAGAACATCATTAAAGCACTGTTTGTAAAGATTCCAAAAGATGCCCCGAATATCTCACGGGTTAGAAACTGGTACCGCTCAGATCGAAGTGAAGACATGACGGAACTGGAAAGTTATTGCTATCAGTTTGCTGAAAAATATGATGATTTTGATGAGGATTGGATATCATTCGACAAATTGTTAAAAGAATTGCCCGTTGCCGTGAATGATCAGGAGCGGCTTCTCCGGTACAATACATACATTGAGAACGATGATTCACTCTATCATTATTTTGTCAATATCAGAGAATTTCGCCTGAAAACCACCACAGCTCCTATTGAATATGTTGCCGATAACATCAAGTCAATCATCCTGAACAACAGGAAAATTCAATTCCTGATCGATTTAGAAAACAGCATATTCAATGATGCACTGAATCGGAGAGAATTTGAGGTTTACAATTATTAAAACAGAAAAAAGTGAACATGAGAATACCATTTATGGTTCTTTCCATCATCCTGTTGCCTCTGTCTTGCCTGGCCCAACAGGAAATCGTAGACCAGGTTGTGGCAGTGGTCGGGAATAACATTGTATTGCAATCCGATGTTGAGAACCAGGTACTGCAGATCCGGGCACAGGGGTCTCTGACTCCCCGGAATCAATTGAGATGCGAAGTATTGGAAGACTTGCTGGCTCAAAAACTGTTATTAAACCAGGCACAAATTGACAGCATTGAAGTTACTGGTGCTCAGGTTGAAATGGAGTTGGACAGGCGGTTACAGATGTTTATCAGCCAGGTAGGATCGGCAGAAAATCTGGAAGAATACTATAATAAATCCATCCTCGAGATCAAGGATGATTTCCGTGAATTGGTTCGTGACCAGTTATTAACTGAACAGATGCAGCGGCAAATTGCAGGGGAATTAACCATAACTCCATCGGAAGTAAAAGCTTTCTACAATAGTATTCCTCCGGATAGTTTACCGCTGATCAACTCTCAGATTGCAATTAGCCAGATCGTTAAAAATCCTCCTTACAGGGAACAGACAAAATTCGAGGTGAGGGAAAAACTGTTGAATCTCAGGAAAAGAATTATTGAAGGGGAGAGTTTCGCTACCCTGGCTGTTCTCTATTCTGAAGATCCCAGTACAGCGCCAAAAGGTGGAGAAGTGGGTTTTAGAAACAGGAGTGATTTTGTTCAGGAGTTTGCAGATGTTGCCTTTTCACTCAAGCAGAAAACCGTTTCTCCAATTGTTGAAACAGAGTATGGATTTCACATTATACAGCTCATTGCACGAAGGGGTGATCAGGTCAATGTCCGGCATATCCTGATGAGACCAAAAATCCAACCGGAAGAGATCCTTGAGGCGATGAGTTTCCTGGATAGCCTTGCAAACCTTGTCAGAAAAGATTCCCTGAACTTTGAAATGGCTGCCAGATTCTTCTCGGAAGATGAGTTGTCCAGTGTTAATGGCGGGGTTGTCATTAATCCCATAACCGGGGATACAAAGTTTGAGATGGAACACCTCCATCCATCGGTTGTTCAGGCAATCCGGGAATTAAAAATCGGAGAAATATCAGAGCCTTTTCAATCCATTGATGAGTCGGGGAATGTGGTATTCAAGATCGTGAAAATTAAGTCCAGATCCAATCCGCACCAGGCCAATCTCAAAGAAGATTACGCCATTCTGCATGAGATGGCAAAAGCAGAAAAACAACAGGAAGAATTCATGAATTGGATCATGGATAAACAGAAAACAACCTACATTAAGGTCAATCCACCCTTCAGAACATGCAATTTTGCAAGTGACGGCTGGCTTAAGTAATGTTACAGATACCCTTTCATGAGAAACAGATTCAAGGTCATATACCTCATACTGTTTATCCTGTTCATTGGTCAGCACCCTGATCTCTATTCACAAAAAAAAACAAGGGTTCAGATCCTCAATTCTGACAGTCTCCTGATCGAAAGAAAAACAGGAACGAGCATAAAACGATTGATTGGTAATGTGGAACTTGAACACGAAGGGATCCATCTTTTCTGTGACAGTGCCTACATATATGATGACCGGAATCTTGTGGAAGCCTATGATCATGTTCACATTCAACAGGGCGATTCATTGAATCTGTATGGCGACCACCTGATGTATAAAGGAGATATCAGGATGGCTAAATTCAGGGATAACGTCCTTCTGATCGACAGAAATACATCCGTTGAAACAAATTTTCTGGACTATGATCTGAATAACGACGTTGGTTATTATTTCAATGGAGGGATAATCTATAATGACCAGGATACACTGAAAAGCGGACAGGGCTATTACTATTCGAATGAAGAATTCTTCATCTTCAAGGATAGTGTGATCATTACGAACCCGGACTATACCATATTATCCGATACACTCCATTACTATACCTCAACTGAAATTTCATATTTTTTCGGTCAAACACAAATCATTGGCGACAGCAGTTACATTTACTGCGAAAATGGTTGGTATGATGGGTTGAATGATATTTCCCAGTTTAACAAGAATGCATTTATCGTATTGCAGGAACAGACCATTATGGGTGATTCGCTGTACTATAACCAGGGTACCGGATTCGGGGAAGCATTCCATAATGTGGTGGTTCATGATTCTACTCAAAGTACCATCATAAAAGGGAACTATGCCCTGTATTACAGAGATCCTGAGAGGGCAATGGTTACCGACAGTGCCCTTTTCATACAATATTCTGAAACCGATACGCTCTTCGTACATGCAGACACCCTTCGATCAGACCCCGATTCCTCCGGAATGTATAATGTGATTCGTGCCTATTACAGGGTTAAACTCTTCAAAGAGGATCTTCAGGGGAAATGTGATTCACTCTCATACACCTACAACGATTCTGTGATTAAACTCCACCGGGATCCTGTTCTCTGGTCTGAAGAAAATCAATTATCGGCTGATCTCATTGATATCCATACGCGAAACAAAAAACCCGATTTTATTGAGATGCATCAATCAGCATTTATCATTTCCCAGGAAGACTCCTCAAAGTTTAACCAGATCAAAGGGAAAGATATGATCGGTTATTTCCGGGATGGCGAGTTATACAAAATTGATGTTATTGGTAATGGACAGACCGTCTATTTTGCCATCGAAAACAATGAGATTGTTGGAGTCAACCAGGCGGAAAGCAGCAACCTGACCATCTACATCAGGGATAAAAAGATCTACAAAATTACAATGATAACCAAGCCCGACGGGATTTTGAACCCATTGAAAGACGTAACGGATGATCAATTGATCTTAAAAGGTTTTTCCTGGCATGAGAAGGTAAGACCTAAGACAAAATGGGATATTTTCAGGTGGGAATAAGGGGAGGGATGGAATCCCTCATCAGGAATTAATACTCATCCTCGTTAAAAAAGAAATCGTCTTTGCTTGGATAATCGGGCCAGATATCTTCAATACTCTCATAAATATCTCCTTCATCTTCTATCTCCTGAAGATTCTCGATTACTTCGAGAGGGGCACCTGAGCGAATGGCAAAATCGATCAATTCGTCTTTTGTTGCCGGCCATGGAGCATCTTCGAGCTTAGAAGCTAATTCAAGTGTCCAATACATGTACTGATTTTTATAGTAACAAGGAACAAAAAAAGCTGTTTTTAAATTTTCGCAAATATAAAAAATAAATTAAAAAAACAGGGAACTCTTGATTTTTATTTCTTAAGGCGCGGTTTCCATTGATTTTCAACGATATCCAGATCTTTAGCTAACTTACGGGATAAAACAAAGAGGTAGTCTGCAAGCCTGTTCAGGTATTGAAAGACCAGATCCAGATTCACAGGACCAGGCCTGATCTTCGATGCATTTCTTTCAGCTCTCCTGCAAACATTTCTTGCTATGTGGCAGATCGAAACCGTCGGATGTCCTCCAGGAAGAAGGAAGGATGTTAAGGGCACCAATTCGTCCTCCATGCGATCGATCTCATGTTCCAGGGATTGTATATCTTCCTGTTCTATTTGAGGTAACGAGGGGCTTTTGGTATTATTATCCATAGCCAATAATGCTGCACAGGTCATTAACCGGCCCTGTACTTCCAGCAGGTACTCCTTAATGGTGTTATGGATTTCCTGATCCCGGATCAGCCCGACATAGGCAATAAGCTCATCAACCGTACCATACGCCTCAATCCTTTCGTGATGCTTTGGTACACGATTCCCTCCTGTCAACGATGTCTCACCCTTATCACCTCTCCTGGTATAAATCTTCATAATGGATTATTTGGACAGAAAAGCCTATTGCCTCGTTTTTTCAGTAACTTTATCAAAGGTATCGGATTCGACTTCCCCATCCATCAACCGGATTATACGCCGGGCACGCCTGGCAATATCTTCTTCATGGGTAACCACGATGATGGTATTCCCTATTGAATGGATATCATCCAACAGGTTCATGATGTCGATGGAAGTTTTCGAATCCAGGTTCCCGGTTGGCTCATCGGCAAGTATTATTGAGGGATGATTGACTAATGCCCTTGCTACGGCTACCCGTTGACGCTGTCCTCCGGAAAGTTCATTTGGTTTGTGCGTGATACGATCGGCTAAACCTACACTCTCCAGCACTTCTTCAGCCCGTTTTATCCGGTCATGTTTTGCAATACCCGCATATATCAGTGGTAACATCACATTCTCATGCGCAGTATATCTGGGTAATAAATTGAATGTCTGGAATACAAAACCGATCTCCATGTTTCTGATTTCAGCCAACTGGTTATCTTCCATCTGGCTGACGGCCTTGCCATTCAGAATATATTCACCACTCGTTGGTGTGTCAAGGCAACCGATCAGGTTCATCAGGGTGGATTTGCCGGATCCTGACGGACCCATGATAGCTACGTATTCATTCCTTGAAATATCTATGGTAACTGATCGCAGTGCCCGCACAACGACTGTCCCTACGTAATAATTTTTTACGATCTGCCGTAAATTAATGATATGGTCCATTTTGAAATTGTTTATTTTAAAGCGTACGAAGTTAATTGATTAAATCATAATAATTAAAGATTGAAATGATTTTTTTTCTACCGCAACACCGTTACAAAAATCTTACCAGAAAATTCTGTTTCTGAAGCTCTTTTCTGAAAAAAACGATTCCCATTTGAAACAGGTCCACAGTAACCTTGACTTTTTTATGTTTTTTGATCTGTTCCCATGCCTGCTCCATCTCCGCCGACCAGTGAATATCATCCACTATAAAGATCGATTCGTTACGTACATAGAGTAACGCTGTTTCGAAATAGTGTAACAACCGATCCTTTCTGTGATCGCCATCGAAATAAACCAGGTCGATCCAATGCAGCTCTTTCAATAATGCAGCCAGGATATTATCAAACGTACCATTCCGTATCCTGATGTTATCAAGTCCCAGTTTCCTGAAATTCCCTGCTGCAATTACTGAGCATGCCCCACATCCATCAACGGTGATTAATTCAGAATGTGGATTCGCCATTCCGAGATACATGGATCCAAATCCCAGTGAAGTACCCAGTTCCAGCATCTTTTTCGGTTTATAGTAACGGGAAATCCGGTATAGTAACCTGCCATATTTACACCGGGTGGAAGCAGTTACTGCAATCCGGGAAACAGCTTTTCTTTTCTGAACATCTCCCTGTCCACCAGAGCCAAAGTCATCCACCCGAATGAATACATCAGACTTTCGGAGAGAAGTGCGGATCTTTTCAATGCGCTCCAGTTCCGGAGATACAGCTCTGTTTCGAAGCACTTCTGTTATAAATTCATACACGAAGGGTGAATGGATTCCATGCCCCCTTCCGTGCCGGCTGATCAGCAGGTAGGTAAGAAGTGAAAAAGAGCGATATAGCATTCTCCTGAAACTCATTCCCCTGGATCCTTTTACACCCTAAAAGTAGCAATTTTTGTTATGAGGTATCTGAGATAATACATTGAAGAAGTACTTATCACGAATGTGTATAATGCTTTCGAAGTTTTTTTCTACATTTATATTCAGCTAATATGGGAGAATTTCTTAATCAGGAAATAAAATATCTGAAGGGAGTAGGACCAAAACGTGCTCAACTTCTGGGGAAGGAATTAAACATTCATACCCTGGAAGATCTGGTCTATTATTTCCCATACAAGTACGTTGACCGCACAAAGTTTTACAGGATTAAAGAAGTTCACGGCAATTTGCCCTATATCCAGATTCGTGGTCAAATAACCGGTTTCAGGTTATCAGGAGGAGGCAGGGCAAAACGGCTGATTGCCAGTTTTGCAGATGAAACCGGGGCAATAGAACTGATATGGTTCAAAGGATTATCATGGATCCAAAAAAGTCTGAAAACCGGGCAAGAGTATGTCGTTTTCGGAAAACCCACTCTGTTCAGCAATAAGGTTAACCTCATTCATCCTGAGATAGAAGATGCAGGTAAACTGGAAGAAATACATTATTCTGCGCTTCAGGCGTTTTATAACACAACGGAAAAATTAAAGAATAACTACATCACTTCCAGGGTTATACATAAGCTACAAGCGAACCTGATACAGTTGATAGATGGAAAAATATCCGAGACTCTGCCGGCATACCTGATTGGTGAGTTGAATCTGCTCCCACTTGAAGAATCCCTGGTTAACATTCATTTTCCTCAAAACACAAAGCTGCTTAAACAATCACAGTCACGACTTAAATTTGAAGAACTCTTTTACATACAACTCAATTTACTGAAGCAAAAAAATTTCAGGAAAGCCAGGTTTCAGGGGCATCACTTCATCAAAGTGGGTGACTATTTCAACAACTTCTACCATAAAAATCTTTCGTTTGAACTGACGAATGCCCAGAAGCGGGTGTTAAAGGAAATCCGGAGTGATGTTGGTTCCGGGAAGCAAATGAACAGGCTGCTTCAGGGTGACGTCGGGAGTGGAAAAACATTGGTGGCCCTGATGACTATGCTGATAGCGCTTGACAACCGGTATCAATCCTGTCTGATGGCACCCACTGAGATCCTTGCTCAGCAGCATTTTCAGACAATCGCCCGATTCCTGAAGGGCATTGACATACGGATCGCCCTGTTGACAGGGTCAACCAAGAAGGCAGAACGAAACATCATTCATAAAGATCTTCAATCAGGAGCATTGCAACTATTGATCGGAACACATGCTTTAATTGAAGAAACCGTGATCTTTAACAACCTGGGGCTGGTCATTATTGATGAACAGCATCGTTTTGGTGTAGCCCAACGCGCAAAACTGTGGAAAAAAAATCCCCGACCCCCACACGTCCTGATCATGACAGCTACACCAATTCCAAGAACCCTTGCCATGACACTTTATGGGGATCTTGAGGTGTCTGTGATCGATGAAATGCCACCTGGCCGAAAACCGATCAAAACGGTTCACTATTATGACTCGAAACGGTTGCGTCTTTTTGGCTTCCTGAAAGAACAGATCAGGGAAGGAAGACAGGTTTATATTGTTTATCCACTGATCAAGGAGTCTGAAAAAATGGACTACAAAGACCTGGAAGATGGGTATGAAAGCATCATACGGGATTTCCCCCCACCAAAATATGCTGTCAGTATTGTCCATGGAAGGATGAAATCCGAAGAAAAGGAGATCGCGATGAACTATTTTATTTCAGGGCAAACACACATTATGGTAGCTACTACCGTCATTGAAGTCGGGGTGGATATTCCCAATGCAACAGTCATGGTAATCGAGAGTGCCGAACGATTCGGATTGTCACAGTTGCATCAATTGCGCGGAAGAGTAGGACGAGGAGCTGCTCAATCCTATTGCATCCTGATGAGCTCAATGAAACTTACTGCTGAGGCAAGGAAAAGAATCGAAACCATGGTTAACACCAATGATGGTTTCGAAATTGCGGAAATGGATCTTAAATTAAGGGGGCCAGGTGATCTCGAAGGAACCCAGCAAAGCGGAATTCCCTTTGATCTGAAAATTGCTAACCTGGGACAGGATGGACAAATACTGCAATACGCCAGAGATGTAGCCGACCGAATCCTTGAAAAGGATCCACTGCTTACTGAAGCAAAAAACCAACTCCTGGTTAAACAAATTCATAAGCTTACCAAACGAAAATTCGACTGGAGCGCAATAAGTTAACCTCCTGATGGATGAAGATAATTAACGTTTGCAGATAAAAATCTGCTGATAAGCAGTTCGAAAGTTTATTAACATGGTTAAATTTGCGCACAATAATCAGATGGCAAAGAAGAGGCACACCGTGAAGTCAATAGAACACCCGGGAGTCATACAGCATATTGAAGGATCCAACGCCCGTATTGTTTTCCCGGCTCAGTCTGCATGTAGCACCTGTCATGCAAAGGGAGTTTGCTCCATTGCCGGAATGGAAGAAAAATCAGTTGATGTCATTCATGACGGAAACGTCAAGCCGGGTGAAAAAGTGATGGTTGTCTTAAAACAATCACTCGGCTACAAGGCACTCCTTCTCGGATACCTTCTTCCCTTTCTGATTGTTCTTTTTTCCCTGGTGTTATTCACCTCATTGTTCGATAATGAAGCCCTTGCAGGTATATATTCCCTCGCACTGCTACTCCCCTATTATTTGATCATTTACTTTTTTAGAAAAAAGATCAGGAGGGAATTTTCATTTACTATCAGAAAATTGGAATAGATGTCCGCAGTAATACTCTATACGATCATTTCATTGAGTGCAGTTGGTGCTGTAGCTGCCGTCATACTGTATATTGTTGCACGGAGATTCAGGGTCTTTGAAGATCCCAGGATCGATATGGTAGAGGATGTCTTGCCGGCTGCAAACTGCGGTGGATGTGGATATCCCGGATGCAGGAATTTTGCAGAAGCATTGGTTGGAGCAGATAGCCTGGAAGGATACTTCTGTCCTGTTGGTGGCAATGAAACAATGGAGAAGGTAGCATCTGTCCTGGGCAAGGACCCGGTTACAGCTGATCCGCTTGTTGCTGTCGTTCTCTGTTCCGGATCATTTGAACACAGGCCCCGGACTAATTTTTATGATGGAGCAGTGTCCTGTTCCATTGCATCTGCACTCTACACCGGTGATACCGACTGTCCTTATGGATGCCTCAGTTTAGGCGAATGTGTGGAAGCTTGTGATTATGATGCAATGTATATGGATGCCGATACCGGTTTACCTGTTGTGATCGATGATAATTGCATTGCCTGCGGTGCCTGCGTTGAGGCCTGTCCCAGGGATATCATTGAATTGAGAAAGAAAGCCAGGAAGGACCGGAAGATCTATGTTTCATGTATCAATGAGGAAAAGGGTGGTGTAGCTCGCAAATACTGTGAGGTTGCCTGCATAGGATGTAAAAAATGTTTTAAAGTTTGTCCGCATGATGCAATTGTAATGGAATCAAACCTGGCATACATTGATTCTGAAAAATGCAAGCTTTGCCGCAAATGTGTTCCGGAATGTCCAACAAATGCCATTCTGGAGATCAATTTTCCCCCCAGGAAAACGAACGTTGAGCAATCCGGGAAAACGGATGAAAATGAAGAGATGGCAGACGGGAGTGCAGGTGCAAAAAATGTGTTTAAGAAATAATAGCGATGGATTGAATGGAAGCATTGAAAACATTTAAGAAGGGAGGTGTCCATCCGCCGGAGAATAAATTATCAGCCGGTGCGCAGATCCGGGTCTTACCCCTGCCGGACCAGGTTTATATTCCAATATCCCAGCATCTGGGTGCTCCGGCAGAAGCTAAGGTAGAAAAGGGTGATGTCGTAAAAACAGGGCAGTTAATCGCTTCGCTCCACGGTTTTGTCTCTGCAAACATCCATTCATCTGTTTCAGGAAAAGTTCAAAAGATTGATCTGGTGCCTGACAGCAGCGGATATAAACGCACCACAATTATTATTAAAGCGGAAGGTGATGAATGGATGAATGGCATTGATCGTTCACCGGAAATTAATCCTGTCATCACTGCTTCCCCGGAAGAGATCCGGAAAAAAATAATGGAAAGCGGTATTGTTGGCCTGGGTGGTGCAACTTTCCCATCGCACGTAAAACTCTCATTACCACGTGGGAAAAAAGTGGATACGCTGATCATCAACGGTGTGGAATGCGAACCATACCTTACTGCCGATCACCGGTTGATGCTGGAGAAGGGCCCTGAAATAGTAGTTGGGATAAAACTATTAATGAAAGTCCTGG
>Ga0315537_1000598_pt1 | contig 28376 bp, 36 predicted proteins | sample SalMarSW160270MG_FD_203091 | JGI IMG/M metagenome (GOLD analysis project Ga0315537, IMG submission 203091) | Salt marsh sediment microbial communities from the Plum Island Ecosystem LTER, Massachusetts, United States - Salt Marsh Sediment SW1602-70 ...
GCGGAATAGGAATACCATATTGGGCCAGAAGTGCCTTGGCCTGATACTCATGAATCTTCAATTTACCTCCTTGTTCTTTGAAGCGGAGGGGGTGGGATTCGAACCCACGTTCGCCAAAAAAGGCGAAAGCGGTTTTCAAGACCGCCACCATAAGCCACTCGGTCACCCCTCCTGGCTCCAAATTCTACTTCAAAGCAGCGCCTTCAGGCAATGTTGCCGACATTGCGCTCAGTTTTCTGCCAGGCCCTTGATCCACGGTGGTGGGACAAAACACTGCTGCTAGAACAGTGGAGACTAGTGTGGTAAACTTCACCAAAGAGAAAAATGATAAAGGTTATCGTAGGTTATGAGCTAAAGAAGGGTGCAGATATACCACCTATATTGCTAAAGCTCAGGTCATATGCCATGACATTTCCAGGTTTCATTAGTGCTGAGAATATCATAAGTGTGAAAGACGCTTCTATTGTCGCTCTGTTATACAATTGGGACAGACTTGAGAGTTGGGAGGCATGGGAGAGTTCAAAGCTTAGACAACAGATACTACAAGAGGCAGAGGCACTCTTCGTATCAAAGCCGAGGATAACAATATATGAAGTGATACCCACGTCAGCATGGACATACGCTAGACTCAAACCGTAATCTGGGCAACAGAAAATCTTCTCTAGCGGGGATCCTATTCCCCGGCGTAATGAGCATCGACTTTGGGTAGATTCAAACCCACACTGGATATTTTGGGTCTGTCCTCTTCTGAAGATCCTTTGACACGAGGACGTTAACAGGTGCGGCTCAGAGCAAAGTCAAGGAATATCAAGCGTCCTCTACTCTGACATTTGGGAAGACAACTGCGAAGGGAGCTTCCTTTTTGTGTAGCGATTGATACAGAGCTATGGCTTCGTTTGTCTCCAAGGGGACAATTCTATTAATTTCGCCTGGCAACAGTGTTTGGTACTGGACAAAAAAATTGCCTTCTGGCGTTCTAAACAAGAATGTATTACGGCCACCTTGCTCGCAGTTATAGCCATTCCAGTATTCGTCATGGGCTATTAGCGTGGCTGTGTCTGTGCGGTATCGCTTACCTGCAACAACCCAGATCATATTTTCCGGCTGCATTGGTTCACCTCCAAACATACTTTCGGCTCAAGCTGTGCTTACATCGCTTAAGCCCTGTCATCATCCTCATACATTATACATCAAGAATGCGTCTCGTTGCTGCTCTGCAAATCACCTTCAGCCGCTAGTTCCAACTCAAAGCTCTCAGATTGACATTATTTTGGCGTCAAACCGCCCGGGGCCGGCTGTCGCCAGCAAGAAATCGTGGTCAATTCCAGAATTTGACCTCCGGTCCAGTTAACTATAGAATAGATTTGGGCGAGTAAGTCGGGTGACCGCCCCTATACAATTGGGGAGGAAAGTCCGAGCTCCACCGAGCAGGGCGCTGGGTAACACCCAGGAGGGGAGACCCTACGGAAAGTGCCACAGAAACACACCGCCAGCGGCTGGCTTAGCCAGTGCGGGCAAGGGTGAAATGGCGAGGTAAGAGCTCACCAGCAACTAGGGGACTGGTTGGCTGGACAAACCCCGCCCGGAGCAAGACCGAATAAGAGGGCTCAACTACCCCGAAGCCTGCGGACTCCGGGATAAGTTTAAGGTGCTCGGCCGAGACCCTTGGGTTGGTCGCTTGACTCTGATGGTAACATCAGAGCTAGATGGATGGTCACCACTCCGACCTGGTCGGGGTACAGAACTCGGCTTACAGGTTTACTCGCCCAAATTTTTTTCCAGGCTTATATGTGGCAAAGGACAGGGATGAGCCCCAAGCCTTGACCAAGGGGTTATCCAAGGAAAGAACAAGGGAGAGGGTAGCACCTCAGCAGCCATAAACAAGCTTGTTAAACCAGAGTCCCAGGCATAGAATAACAATATATGGATGACATATCCCCCCAGCTTCGGGATTTTGTTCTTTTTTGTGCCCAGAGGCGGAGCCCCGAGTGGCCGGCTATTTATGATGAAATGACCAGAGTAGCCGGCGGAAAATTGTTCCAAGGACTGGGCTACAAAGACCTGAAGCAGTTGGGTTTATCCTTCTCCCTATCTAGCATGGACAAGACCATCCAATTGGTGAAACAAGTTACGTCCCAGAACCGTCAATAAGAAGCATTTCGGAGTCTTTCACCACGAGGAGGTAGCTATGCGGATAGCTGTACTTGCTGATACTCACGTAAACAAGCTTGAATACCTCCCCAAGAAGATAATTGATGCCCTCTCCACAGTAGATTTGATAATCCACGCTGGAGACTTCACCGATGTTCAACTGCTCAATGAGTTGAAGCAGTTCAGGGAGGTGAAAGCAGTTCATGGTAATATGGATTCAAGGCAGCTAAAATCTGTACTCCCGGTCAAGGAAATAGTCGAAGCAACGAACAAACGAATCGGCATAACTCATGGCTCAGGCGCTCCTTGGGGAATAGAGGAGAGGGTGAGAAAGGTGTTTGAGTCAGACCGGATTGATATTATCGTCTACGGCCATTCTCACCGATCCAAGAACAAGGTCATCGATGATATTCTCTTTTTCAATCCCGGCAAGGCCGCAGACTCTTTTGGTATTCTCACCATCAATGGAGAAGCCAGAGGAGAAATAATCAGCTCTCGATGACTGTTTACCGTTTTATCACAATGGAGCCGTAGCCAACTACCCGAGAGAAATCGCCGCTAGTATCTCCGCTGGTGGCATACTTCAATAGACTTGCCTTCTTGCCTTTCATTTCTTTGGAAGCGACGATAGCTGCAGCCACCGGACCATACCCGCACATAGTACAACCAAGTCTCTCACAGCGCTCGTACAGCTCTTCCTCATCAAGAGCAATTATGGCCTCTATCACCGAGCTATCCTTTTCCATAGCTACAGAGTGAGGTTCATAATGCGTAAAATCGCTGCTGGCAATGACTATCAGGTTGTCGCCCGCTTGCCCAATAGACTTACCCACTATTCGAGCTGTTTCTATGTCTTGAGCCAGCATAGTTATGGGCACAATTTTCACCTTCCCATAGAGGTATTGAAGCCAGGGTAATTGCACTTCAATACTGTGTTCATGTATATGGGCTGTCTCGTCCGCTTTAATCACATCCCCCAAAAGCCTTTGGGCAAGCTTTTTGTTTACTTCTACCTCACCCAAGGGCGTACTCCAACCACCTCCTGCCCACAAAGAAACAGGATACCCATACCCCGTGTGGTTAGGACCAAGTATCACTGCGGTATCGAATATCCCATCTTCAGCAAGCTCCTTATAGGCATGGGCTGCTACTGGCCCAGAGTAATAATAACCAGCGTGGGGGACGACGATGGCCACAATCTCCCTCAGCCCTCTGCTATTCACCCTGGGTATAGTCCCGGGTCCAAGCTCATGTTTGTAGCACCATTCGATTTGTTCTTTTAATTCTCCGGCACTGCCAGCGTAAAACATACCAGAGACAGCAGGTCTTCTTGTCTTCATCGGATATCCTACAAATCGGGACTGTCCTTAGGCTCTCTCTTAGTCCTTTTCTTGGCCTTTTTCTCGACTCGTTCAGCTTCTCCCTCAGCCTTTCCTTTACTCTCCTCTGTGACCTTATCTACTCCTATCCTGGCTTGGTCACGCAGCCAGCGATGTATCTCGTCCAGAGCTGGCGGAAAAATAGTGAACACTTCCACATCACCAGGAAATTGCACCGAATGATCCTCTCTGATGAACAGAAGCCCAGCCTCATCGTCTTTGAGTGTCTCGCCTATCTTTTTAGCGATAAACTCATTTCTCTTCCTTGCCGCCTCAACATAAAATTCAGAGACTTTATTCGCCACCCTATCACTCATGAAGCCTAGCATCAGGCATCTCTGCCAGTCCATGACTTCCTCCAATAATTCCCTTTCTTCAATTGTTTCAAAGATAGCACCGTTATCACACTGAGTTCTAGCAATTTGATAACTGCTCGGATTTAGCCTCTCTACTGCTTTCATGCCATCCTCACCACATTGAAAGACTGATTCGTGGTAAACCCGGTTCACCTTTCCAATCTTCGCCGCTAAATTGGCTAGCTGCTCTGCCACCTGTTGCCAATAACGATTACATTTTTCTTTATATTCATCGGGGGCTTCCCCGCCGAAATATACAAGTGGGACGAGGTAAAGCTTCTTGCCCTGCTTGAAGTGCTCAGCTTCCAGCCTCTCTATTTTGCCTAATTGCTCTGGCATGGCTATCTATCTCCAAAAAAGGAAGTCCCCCGGGCTCCTGGTCACCTTACATTGAGATCAGCTTAGGTGGAAGAGGGCAACCCCCTTCATCACGAGTTGTGCTCATCTGGCTCTTCGTCTTTTCCCCAGTTTTGCATCATCTTCTTGATTCGCTGGGCAAGTTTGGGATCCTCCTTGAGACGCTGTGTAAATACAGGGCAGCTCTGAAGAATCATCTCCTGACTCATAGAGGCTATGCTTTCCATGATCTGGTCCAGCTCGCCTTTCGCCTGTTCAGGGAGATTTGTCCCCTGCATCGCTGTCCTAAACTGCGCGATATCCTCGATGCTAACTTGGACCGGGGTTAGACAGTTTTTGTACCAAGGACATTCCTTACATCTGACGAGCGCTGTAACTTCGTCTAAAATATCACCCATTTTCTGGTCCTCCTCGTTAATATAATTCTAGCACTTTCCCTTGGCATAGAGATAATCAAATTCCAGTGAAACCAGGGAAGGAGCCCAGCATGACAAAATGTGCAGAGGGAATCGCGGCTTGCTACCGACCGCACCTTGTTTTACTAATTAATTCCTTATGCTATAATAAAGGAGCGCCAGTGACAGCGGGTACCCTGAGGGTTTAAATAGTCTGCCTGCCGAGGCTGAGGTTAACCCTGTGTCCACTGGCACAGGGATTTTTTGTTATAGACTTCCTCTCCCATCGTGAGAGAGGGGGTGAAAAAGAGGGCGACTATGTTAAAAGAGAAAAAGGCTCAGATAGTAAGCAATCTAGCCGATGATTTATCGCGGAGCACTATTATCATCGCTACTAATTATCAGGGCCTGCTTGCTAAACAAATGGCCGAGTTGCGTAATGCTTTGACAAAAGCAGGTATCGGGTATCATGTGGTCAAGAACACCCTGGTCTATCGTGCCGCTGATCAGGCAAGTAAGCCACACCTGCGAGATATAGTCGAAGGTCCCGTGGCGCTGGCTTTCGGTTACGAAGATATAGTTACTGCAGTTAAGACTCTTAACCAATATGTCAAATCCTCGGCGTTGTCTTTACAGATTAGAGGAGGGTTGTTAGGAGACCGAATTTTGGCTCCGGAGGAACTAGCAAGCCTGGCTAATTTGCCATCTAGAGAAGTTCTCATATCCAGACTGCTCGGGCAATTACAGGCCCCGGTGGTAACGTTACATAACATTCTCAGTTTTCCCGTGCGGGGGCTTCTGACTGTATTACAGAACAGGGCTCAGACCGCTAGCAAATAACAAAGGAGGAAATCATGTCACCAGAAGAAGTAGAGAAAGAAGCTAAAGAAGGGGAGGTGAAGAAAGCCTCAAGGGCAAAGAAAGAAGTTAAAGAAGGGGAGGCAGGGGAACCTCCAACGGCACAGAAAGAAGTTAATGAAGAACAGGTAAAGGAAGCTCCAAGGCCAAAGAAAGAGGCCAAGGGTTTGACCAAAGAAGAAATTATCGCTGCTATTAAGACTATGACAGTGTTGGACCTGGCTGATTTGGTCAAGGCACTGGAGAATGAATTCGGGGTCAGCGCTGCTCCGGTAGCAGTAGCAGCGGCACCAGCGGCTACTACTGGTAAGCCAGCCGAAGCACCTGCAGAAGAGGAAAAGACAGAATTCACCGTCACCTTAAAGAGCTTTGGCGAAAAGAAAATCGAAGTTATTAAGGCAGTGCGGGAGGTAACCACTCTAGGATTAAAGCAAGCTAAGGATTTGGTGGAAGCTGCTCCACAGATAGTAAAAGAAGGTGTCCCCAAGGAAGAGGCCGACACAATAAAGCAGAAACTGGAAGCTGCCGGAGCGACCGTAGAGATTAAGTAAGGTCACTCAATAATCTTCCGAGTTCTTGGGGGGAGGTTGCGTAACATGGTTGAGGGCAGTTACCAGGTTATTTTGGGGTTGGGAGGATTTTTCGTCCTCCTGGGCGTTATTTTTATGCTCGGGAACAGAAGGGAAAAGAAAAAATATTACAACTCCATTCTGTTGACCCAGAGAGATATTAAGGAGACTATAACCCACGAACACGAGCGTTTCTGGCTACAGGCTTGGCAAATAGGAGGCAGGATTTCTCTTATCGTCGGCATTGTACTGCTGATTATTGGCGGGATTCTAGGACTCATTGTTCCCTAGGCTTGTCATGATACTGGGAGGCAGCGAGGGGCTTTTCGGCAAATTGTGTTGAAATAGCTTTGAGATGGTACGAACGCCAGTAGTATCTTTCTGCGGCAGACATCCGCATCGGCCTCCACAAGGTTAACTGGTTAAAGCCTGACCAACGGGGGCTCATATGAAATGCGTGGGCGGTTAACTCTCGGCACCCAGTCTATCAGTGACCTCCTGCAGTGACACTTTGCCGCCAGACAAGACCATTTTTAGCGCGTCATCAACTGATACATTAGTCCGGATAACATCGCTTTCCCTTACAATCTCTAAATAGCCCGATGTTGGATTGGGGGATGTCGGTATAAACACGTTGAGCAGCTTTTCGCCAGACTCGACTCGTGATTCACTCGTTACAAAGCCTATAGCTCGCATACCCTGTTTGGGGAATTCTACTAGGACCACCTGTACAAATCCGCTTTCTCCAGGAGCGGCGAAGGCTACCATGATTTGCCTGATACTTGTGTAGATATATCGAAACATGGGCACTCTAGCCAATAGAGATTCACCGTAACGAATTAGTCTCTTTCCGATAAGGCTGGTCGCTACCAGTCCGGTCAGGTAGATTAGCAGTACCATTATGCCAAAGCCCAGGCCAGGAATAGTGCGCCCTGCTAGCGACTTGGCTACAGGCTGGGCAATGTTGTCGATATAGTTGAAGAGCCAGACGAGTACCAATATGGCAATAATAATCGGCACAACAACGAGAATCCCTGCGAGGAACTGCGCTCTTAATTTCTTACCTACCTGCTTCCGAGATGTCCTCTTGCTATGCTTCATTGCCCTGACCTCCTTGAAAATGCCTTCTCAGCGGTAATAATACTAAAAATATCTTCGTGAAGAAAAAGAGTACTTGGCGCCTCAGGGCTTGCTGTTGGCACATGCTACTTCTGGCTCGACGCGTATGCCGAACAGGCTCTGCGTCTAGATTATTTCCTTATGACGGTATTGCAGAGCTTCAGCCATATGGTGTGTTTTGATGATATCGCTGTGCTCCAGGTCAGCTATGGTCCGGGAAAGTTTTAGGATCCGATGGAAGGCACGGCCAGTGAGATGAAGTTGCTTCATGGCAGCGCGAAGCAGGTTTTGAGCCGCTGGTTCCACTGCGCAAAACTCCTTCACCTCCTTGGGCGTCATATCAGCATTGCACTTCAGCTTCGTCTCTCGAAAGCGCTCAAGCTGTATTTCATGTGCCGCCTTGACCCTGGCTCTGACTTTTTCCGAACCTTCCCCGGGCTTATCTTCGGTGAGTTTTCCATAATCAATATGGGGAACATCAACAAAGATATCAATACGATCCAGTAAGGGTCCGCTTATCCTTTTATGATAGCGGGAGATTTCTCCTGACGAGCATTTGCATTCCTTAAACGGGTCACCGTAATACCCACAGGGGCAAGGGTTCATGGCGGCAACCAGCATGAAGCTGGCGGGAAATGTAACACTGCCATGAGCACGGCTGACAGTAATTGTCCTGTCCTCTATTGGTTGGCGCAGCGATTCCAGAGTGATGTGCCCGAACTCAGGGAATTCGTCCAGAAAAAGTACCCCGTGATGCCCTAGGCTTATCTCCCCGGGCCTTGGCCACTGTCCTCCTCCCACCAAGCCAGCGTGAGAAATAGTGTAGTGAGGAGAGCGGAAAGGACGCTCTACCATAATAGGTGTGTCTTGCGGCAGCAATCCACAAACGCTATAAATCTTGGTCACCTCGATAGCTTCCTCCATAGTCAACAAGGGAAGTATCGAGGGCAGAGAGCGAGCCAGCATAGTCTTGCCGCTCCCCGGTGGGCCACACATTAGAATGTTGTGTCTTCCTGCCGCCGCTACCTCCACAGCTCTCTTGGCATGTTCCTGACCCTTTATATAACTGAGGTCGGAGGCGTAACTAGGGCGAAATTCCTGCTCCCAATTTAGCTCGCTATGGTACTCAGGGATGACTGCCTCGCCTTGAAGGTGAACAACCAGCTGCGCCAATGATTCCGCAGGGAATACGCGTATATTGTCTATGAGGGAAGCCTCTTTAGCATCATCACAAGGCACAAATACAGTAGATAAGCCTCTGTCACGGGCCAAAGCTACCATGGGCAATATCCCATGGGTGTGGCGTAGCTTGCCATCCAAAGACAGTTCCCCTAGAAAGATACTCTGGGAGGGGTCGGCGTTGAGCTGTCCTGAGCTCATCAGTATGCCTATGGCTATGGGTAAGTCGTAAGCTGGGCCTTCCTTTTTCAAATCGGCTGGAGCCAAATTGACAGTGATACGTCTGTTGGGGAATTTGTAGTAAGAGTTCCTTATGGCTGACCTGACTCTTTCTCTGGCCTCCTGGACCGCCTTGTCTGCTAGTCCAACGATCGTGAAGGAAGGCAAGCCTGGTGATAAATCCACTTCCACTTCGACCACGGCTCCCTCCAGACCCACCACAGCAGCACTTTTTACTTTGGCTAGCATTTTGACAAAGCTCCCTTTGCCTAAGTGAGACTCAGTCTCCTTCCCTTAGAAAGTCCTCAATTTTCTTAATTAGGTCTCCGTTCTCTTCCTCAGATAGCATAAGGTTGCTTTCCAGCCTGTTAATATAATCGTCGATTTGCGGAAAACGAGACCTCGCCCGGGCTAGTTGCTCATTCTGTTTTCTAATTTCCTGATCCAAATCGCTAAAATCGATTTTCAGGCCTAGTTTTTCGTTCAAAAAGCTCAGTACCTTTCTTTGAGCCTGGGCATCTTCCATCGCTGCCAGGTAAAAAGGTATGGGCACCCACACGCTCAGCCCAGGGATATGCCTCTCCCTGGCTAGCCATAACAGAAAAGAATTCAGTGTCGGCCTTTCACCAGGTTGAGTTTGATAATCCATGTCCCTGTTCAAGTCATATTGGCTCAGTATTTCTTTCATTTCTGCCGAGTTAACTACAGCAAGCAACTGCCTGGGGGTAGTATGAGCACTAAAGCTAATCATGGCTCCAAGGACATAGACCTCTCTTACACGGCAATGACGCTCAGCCACATCCAGAACCGAGTTTAGAAATTTGTACCATTCAGCTAAGGGAGAGTCAGTCTGAAAAATCACCAATTCGTGTTCCGGGCAAGCATAGAACTTGCTTTCAGGAAACCGGGCCACATTGCCTTCAATGGCAACTCCACCCATGGGAAAGAAATCCTCGGGTTCGATCTCGGCAAATTCTTGTCCTTTCAGCTTCAAATTCAAGTAGGCCGTAACTCTCCGTCCTAAGTGCCCAACGTCTTCGCCCCAACCCAGCACTAAAGAGGATTGATGAAGGTCTGGTTCCTGATGGATTGTAATACGATATCCCTGGTTCAACCTCCCTCCCCTCGCTTCTTGAAGAACTTCTCAACATCTTGCACAACTTTTTTCTCTTCCTCTTCAGTAATCGGCCCAGGCTCCGCCGGCTGGGCATAAGCCACATGCTTTAATCTATCCAACTGCTCCCTTATCTCCAAGGGGATCTGTTGGTAGAATTCTTCAATTCTTTGCTGCACCTTCTGGTCTAATTCATCCAAGGTGTCCAGGTTAATCTCCACTTTCAGACTGTGGCTGAGGACTTCCAGCACAGATTTCGAAGCTTTGGGGTAGGAGAAGGGCAATCCCTGAAGATATACCGGTATCTCGCCCATCAGGCAAATAGCCTCAAAACCCCTTTTCTTAGCAACTCCCAGCAAAAGTCCATTCAAACCCGTAATATTTCCATGCCCCCCTCTTCCTTCGATGTCAGACATGAGTACAGTGTTACCGTATCCCTCTATCTCAGGGACTAGACTTTCGCTGTTGGGCACGACCCAGACTCTGGGCTTTGCAGTGTGGTGGGTCAAAGCCACAGCCGCTCCTGAAGTATAGACTCTGCGACATTTAAACTTCTCAGCTACATCCAAAACCAGGTTGGCCATGTGATAGGCCTTTCTTCCCTCAGCATACATCCTCCCCCCTTCGGTGGGCTGTTCTTCCCCAATAAAAAATATTATATCTTTCCTCCCTCTTTTCTTGAAATAAAACTTGCTGCCGGGAAATTCCAGGTATTCCAGAATACCCTTCCTAATAAAGACCCGCTTTGGATAAAAGAATTCCCAGGGCTCAATTTGTCCGAATTCCTCTGCCCCTAATATCCCTCTCAAAGTATCAACAGCCATTATCCCGATATTTCCTATTCCCGGCCAACTAGCTACCAAAATCGGGGTCTCGAGCTGCGGCTCCTGATAAAGTCTGATTCCCATCACACTCCCCAAATCTGATTTCATATTATATACTATCTTCTTATCTGCCGTGATGTAGAATAGCTGTCGACAACTTATGAGGAGATAATCAATGGGAAACTGGGAGAAAGACCTTTCACCAATCGCTAGAGAAAGACTAGCCAAGATTGGTAAGCCGACCCGAGAAGAAAAAGAGAAGATGCTAGATTCTGCGAAGGTGACCTCCCTACTCTCGGAATTTTACCAAGGTCAGATTGAGCCCGAAAGCTTGTGGAAGAGGTTAAAGGAAGAAGGCAAGCCATCCCTTCTGAGGGAAGCCCAGGTGAGACTGGTGGATTCGCTTAGTTTTGGGATTCCTCCAGCCGAGCTGCAAAGAAAAAGGGAAGGGATTCTGGCTATAGAGACTCTGAAGGAGGAACAGAATACTTCTGTAATTGAGCTGAATTTGAACCGGATGGAGGAATTGCAGAAAACGTATAGAGCAGAAATAGAACAGGCCTACCATGGTATGAGAGCCGAAGTGGAAAGAAATCCGCGATTAAGGGTGAAACAAGTTCAACAAGGACAAAACACCGTGGTTGTTCAACTAACTGTCGATGAGGCGATAAAACAGCTTCCTCAGTGGCAAGATTTTCTCTCCAACCAGGAAAAAAGATACAGCCAAGAGTTTACCAGCACAATGGAGAAGTTAAAAAGAGAGCTAAAATAAAAGACTTTATATACCTATAGCTACAGCAATGGCATATTCCTTGCTATCAGAAAGGCTAACAGAGACCTCTTTCAAGTTCAATTTCGTAGCTTTATTCAAAGCTTGCCCATAAAGTCTGACTGATGGCCTGCCGTCATCGTCAGTGAGAATCTCAATTTCACGCCAACCGATACCTGTCCCTCCTTCTCCCAGGACTTTCATCACCGCCTCTTTGGCGGCAAATCTCGACGCTAGGGACGAAAGTCTATCCTGACAAGTTTTGAGCTCCGTTTCGGTGTAAATCCGGCTTAAAAAACGCTCTCCACTTCGTTTGATGGCTGACTCAACACGCTCTATCTCTACAATATCAACGCCGATGGATGTCACTTAGTCCCCCTCTTTAGGGCGCTTTGAGCAAGTTGATCAACGCAACCGACATGGCATCAGACTATAAGATTGGCAAGTATCTAGCAATCTCATAGTCGGTAACATGGACGCGATAGCGGTCCCATTCGATCTTCTTATTCTCGATAAAAGCATTGAAAACATGGTCGCCAAGGGCTTTCCGCACCTGCTCGCTCTTCTCAGTGAGCTGAATCGCTTCAAAGAGACTAGCCGGTAGACTACCTATTCCTCGCTTTTTTCTTTCCTCCTCGGACATGTGATAAACGTTCGCTTCCACGGGTCCCGGTGCTTCCAATCCCTCTTCAATTCCCGCTAACCCAGCAGCCAGCATCACGCTGAAGCAAAGGTAGGGATTACATGCAGGGTCAGGAGAACGAAGCTCGAATCTGGTCGCATCTTCCTTGCCTGGCGTGTATTCCGGCACTCTAATCAGATCGGAGCGGTTGCGCGTCGCCCACGAGATGTACACCGGCGCCTCCCAGCCCGGCACCAGCCGTTTATAGGAATTGATCCACTGGCTGGTAACTGCGGTAAACTCGGGAGCATATTTCAGAAGTCCAGCAAGGAAACTTAAAGCTACTTTGGAGAGGTGATACCTACCATTCTTGTCAAAAAAAGCATTGCGGTCGCCCTTGAATAGCGACTGATGCACGTGCATCCCGCTGCCATTGATGCCGAAGACCGGCTTGGGCATAAAAGTGGCATAGACTCCGTGCCTCAGCGCTATCTCTTTGACCACAATGCGGTAGGTCATCACATTATCGGCCATGGTCAGAGCATCGGTATAGCGCATATCTATTTCATGCTGACTAGCAGCAACCTCATGATGGGACTTATCAACACCAATGCCCATGGCCTCTAATGCGAGCACTGTTTCCCTCTTCAAGTCATGGGCTGCGTCTGGCGGAGTCATGTCAAAGTACCCACCTTCGTCCAAACCCTCGCAGCTTTTTGAGTCTTTGAAATAGAAGTATTCCAGTTCGGGGCCAACATAATAAGTGTAACCAAGATTTGCAGCTCGCTCCAAATTCTTTTTCAATACAAACCTGGGGTCGCCTTCAAAAGGCTGGCCTCCGGGCTTTACGATATCACAAAACATGCGGCCCACCGCCGTGTGCTCTCTGGGCATCCAGGGGAGTAATTGAAAAGTGTCAGGGTCAGGCATAGCAACCATGTCGCTTTCATCAATACGGGCGAAGCCCTGAATTGAGGAGCCATCAAAACCCATTCCTTCCTCTAAAGTGGCCTCCAGCTCGTCTACGCCGATGGAAAGGCTTTTAAGGGAACCCAAAATATCGGTGAACCACAGCCAGACAAATCTTACATCATGCTCCTTCGCCATCTTTAGAACATATTGCTTTGCTTCCTCTCTGCTTTTCTTGTCCGTCATGCTTTTCCTCCTTATTTTGTAATTATATCAGGCTTCTTTTCTTTATGATTTACACTTTGCACTCTCCGTCATTGGCTTAAATAGCATTGTCGCCCTCTTCGCCGGTCCTAACGCGCACCGCATTCTCGACCGGCAGGACAAAGAGCTTGCCATCACCCATCTCTCCAGTTCTTGCCGCCGTAGTAATGACATTCAGTATTCTGGCAACATCTTCGTCCAGGACGACTACTTCGACCTTAATCTTGGGCAGTAAGTCTACTTTATATTCGCCTACCCGCCACTGCAACGTAAGCCCTCCCTGTCGCCCTCTGCCACTCACTTCACTCACCGTCACACCGAAATAACCACCGGCCTCAAGTGCTGCCCTCACGGCGTCCAGCTTCTCCTGCCGGATAATCGCCTCTATCAGCTTCATCGCAGCATACCTCCGTAAGCCCTTTCACCATGCTGGGAAATATCCAACCCCACCGTTTCCTCTGTGGCATTGACTCTCAGTCCTATAGTAACATCAACTATCTTTCCCACAACCCAGGTGACTCCAAAGGCAAACCCCCAGACGACCACCACACCCAGGAGTTGCCTGGCAAGCTGCACGCCACTGCCGAAAATCAGGCCATTGGCGCCGGCAGAATTGACGGCCACGCTGGCAAAGATACCCACGGCTAATGCACCCCACGTGCCGCCGATGCCATGACATGCCCAGACATCCAGAGACTCATCAACTCCCATCTTCTTCACCCTGAGAAGCATGGCGTAGTAACATACCACTGCGGCAACAATGCCGATAGGTATCCCCGCCAAGGGAGCGACAAATCCAGCCGCCGGAGTAATGGCTGCCAATCCGGCAATGGCTCCGGTGGCTGTGCCCAGGATGGTAGGGCGCCGATAGATCCAGCTCAGTATCATCCACGTAACTGCCGCAGCCGCTGCCGAAGTATTGGTAGCCACAAAGGCGCTGGATGCCAAGCCTCCGGAGGTAAGGGCGCTGCCGGCATTAAAACCAAACCAGCCAAACCAGAGTAACCCGGCGCCAAGGGCGACCATGGGTATGTTATTCGGTTCCATAGGCTGCTTATCTTTGAACCCTTTACGCGGTCCTAGCACCAAAGCCAGGGCCAATGCCGAAACACCGGCCGATATATGAACTACAATACCTCCTGCAAAGTCAAGAACTCCCAGTTTAGCCAGCCAGCCGCCGGAACCCCATACCCAATGTGCCACCGGGCAGTAGACGAGGGTCAACCATAGGGCGGAAAAGATGAGCAGGGCGCTGAATTTCATTCGCTCGACCACTGCGCCAGTAATCAAAGCCACGGTGATTATGGCAAACATGGCCTGAAAGGCCATGAAGGCTAGATGAGGAACAGTGGTGGCATATACAGATGAGGGATCCTGTCCTACTCTCTTGAGGCCGAGCCAGTCGAGTCCGCCGATGACACCACTGTTGTCCGGGCCAAAGCTCAGACTATAGCCGTAAAGGACCCAGAGGACAGATACTATGGCAATGATGGCAAAACTCATCATCATAGTGGACAGAAGGTTCTTCCTTCTCACCATGCCACCGTAGAATAGGGCCAGGCCGGGCACCATAAGCCATACAAGCGCCGTCGATATCAACAACCAGGCAGTGTCACCGGTATCAATAGGCATTTGGAATCCCCTTTCTAAACATCATCTTCCTCACGATGACTTCCAACGGGGCCAATTGTTTTGTTTTCGCCATCTTCATCGCCCTTCTTTTCATCAGCATGTTCACCCTCGGGAAGCTCTTTACCAGGGATAGCTTTGGCCAGGCGCGGTGATAAACCTCTCCATAGCTCTATCATTTGGTTTACGTTCATGCTCATTTTTTAACCAAAGCATAAAATTCCCATGTTTCCAAAATATTACAATCAGATTAAATGTTTGTTACAAGGGGCTTGACAAAATAATTGTATGTTGCTAATATAGGTAAACAGTTACCGACTACCGTAACAATTCAGAGGTATTTAGAACATGAAAAGAGTATATGTTAAGGAAGAGGCCTGCATCGGTTGCGGGCTGTGCGAAGTCTATTGCCGAGTGGAGCACTCTCAATCTAAGGACCTACTCAAAGCATTCAAGAGAGAGACTCCTCGTCCTCTGCCGCGTGTGCGTGTGGAGAGGAACATAGAGATTTCCTTTCCGATTCAATGTCGCCACTGCGTTGAGCCTTGGTGTGTTTATTCCTGTCTTACGGGCGCGATGCATAGGGACACTGCAAGTGACGAGGTTATCGTTGATGTGGAAAAGTGTGTTGGCTGCTGGACGTGCATAGTAGCCTGCCCTTACGGGGCTCTTAGTCGCGACCTGAATGGCAAAACTGCTATTAAATGCGACCTTTGTCCCGGGCGTGAGATACCTGCCTGTGTAACTAATTGCCCTAATGAAGCACTTGTACTAGGCTCAGATGAGAAAAAGGAATGACATGATTTTCATAGTCGGCCTCGATGCAGAAGATTTAGAAGGGATGGCCACTGCGATTGCGATGTCGAATTGTAGATCAAGGGTGACACGGGATCCTGGCGCTGTAGAAGATGGGGCGGGTGGGATGCTGCCTGATTCGATAAGTATTATGGTTCGACCAGATGAATAAATTTAATGGAGGTGCATCATGTCGTACAATTGGGGACCGCGCTATATCGTTCCTTCAGAGATTTTCAAGACCTATTCTGGAAATGTTCTGCTACGAGAGGAATTTGATGAAGAGCTGTTGCACAAGCAATTAGAAGAGTTGGGCTTTGCCGGGCCTGTCGTCAAGATTACAAATCCGTGGTACTACCGAAAGAAGAATGCCAATACGTGGATCAAGATCGGACAGTCTGAGGATAGACAAAAGCACTTTCCTGTCATGTGGGACACAACTGGTTTAGAGAACGGTCAATATGAGGTCATGGGATTAATGCACGTTTTTGTCAGGAAGGAGGGTAAGGACATAACTATTGCCGGGCAAAACGTAGTCGAAGTCGCTGTTGAAAACCGCACTGCCATAAGCGCATGAAGGAGAAGACTCTGCATGATTGTCATAATTGACTATGGTGCCGGCAACCTACGCAGTGTCCTTAATGCTATTGGCAGATTGGGCTACCAGGCGAAGATAACCAGCATCGCGGGCGAACTTGTTACCGCCCAGGCGGTTATCCTGCCAGGGGTTGGGGCGGCAGCTGATAGCATGGGCAACCTGCAGAGGCTAGGACTGGTCAGCGCAATTCGGCGCTTCATTGCTGAGGGTCGGCCCTTCCTGGGTGTCTGTATTGGGCTACAGCTCCTGTTTACCGGCACTGAAGAAGGCGGCTGGCATGAATGCCTTGACGTCATACCTGGGGTAGTGCACAGGCTTCCCCCGGGCTTGAAGATTCCACACATGGGCTGGAATCAGCTAAGGCAAAGGATTAGTCATCCGATTTTCAGCGGCATACCAGATGAAGCCAACTTCTATTTTACCCACAGCTTTTATGCTGAGCCTGAGGATACATCGGTTGTGGCCGGCACCACAAACTATGGTGTATCTATGTGCAGCATCATAATCAAGGACAACTTGATTGCAACTCAGTTCCACCCTGAGAAAAGTGGTGAATATGGATTGAAGATGTACGCGAACTTCTTGAAACTCGCGCTAAGTAGGGGATAACAAATTGCGAGCAAAATATCTTATCATAGGAAATTCGGCTGGCGGCATCGGAGCTGCTGAAGCCATACGCCAGGTAGATAAGGAAGGGGCTCTCACTATCGTTTCCGAAGAGCCTTATCCTGTTTATTCACGCCCGCTTATCTCAAAATATCTGGCGGGAGAACGGACTTTTGAAGGAATATTATTCCGTCCCCTCGATTTCTATGACCAGAACAGTATTCTCTTTCTTCCGGGCAAGAAAGTGACGCGCTTAGAGCTAGACGGCCAGACTGCTTGGTTAGAGGATAACCAGGACATTGCCTGGGAGCAGCTCCTACTCGCTGTAGGAGGGAAACCCATCTTTCCCAAGATGAAAGGGAGTGACAAGAGAGGTGTTTTTACTTTCACCAACCTTGATGATGCTAAGGCAGTTGACGGATTCTTGGATCACGCCAGAAGGGCGGTAGTCATTGGCGGCGGGCTCATTGGAATTAGCGCAACCGAAGCTCTAGTGAAGCGAGGGGTTAATGTAACAGTAGTGGAGATGAAACAGAGGATATTAAATACCATCCTCGACCAACAAGCATCTCTGATGGCCGAAGAAGTTCTTACACGAGCCGGTGTGGAGATCATTACAGGTCATACTGTGGTTGAGGTCAACGGAAGAGAATCAGTTGAAGAAGCTACCTTAGATAATGGAGACACGATGCCTTGCGATTTATTACTGGTGGCAATCGGAGTGTTGCCGCGCTCCGAACTCGCACTGGATGCTAAGTTAGAAACCAACCGAGGGATAGCAGTGGACCGTCACATGGCTACGAACCATCCAAATGTTTATGCCTGTGGAGACGTAGCTGAAGCATATGACTTTGTCTACGGAGAGAACAGACTCAGCCCCATCTGGCCCAATGCCTATATCGGAGGCAGGATTGCCGGCTATAACATGGCCGGCATGCCCACCAAATACTCCGGCGGCACAGCTATGAACTCACTCAACTATTTTGGAATTGACATCACCTCCGCGGGAATGCCCACAGCACCTAACGACGATGGCTACGAGGTTATCACCAAGCAAGAGAGAAGTACATACCGGAAGGTCATATTGAAAGATAACCTCATAGTAGGAATGATATTAGTAGAAAACATTGAGAAGTCGGGCATAATTTTCGGTCTTATGAGGGATAGAGTCAACGTAGAGAGTTTTAAGCAATCGCTTCTGGCGGACAACTTCGGCCTGGCCTTCTTTCCACGGCCATTATGGCAAGAGCGATTGGAAACACCGCCAGGATTGCTTCTCCAAAGCGCTCCATCTATTCAAACTGAAGAGCAAACTTTTGTCGGCGAATAGTTATCTTGTTCAGGAGGGTAGGCCATTGAAAGAATTAAGTAGGATAAACAACTGTTATCAAGATGATAAGGTAATGGATGCCTGTTCCATCTTTGGAATGATGGACACTTCAGGAGTTCGGTTCTCGGGCAAGCCGGTCATAGAAGCTATCGCCAACATGCATGTTCGGGGTAACGGTCTGGGTGGCGGATTTGCTGTTTATGGGTTATACCCTGAATATGCCAACTGTTATGCTTTCCATATAATGTACCTGACTTGCGAGGGACAAGCCCGAGTACAAGATTTCCTCAGCCACAAGTTTCATGTGATTCATGCTGAAGAAGTGCCCACCAGGCCAATTCCAGCCATAGTGAACCCTCCCTTGGTGTGGCGGTATTTCCTGGAGGTGAAAAACGACGAAACTAACGGCCAAACGGAAGACGACTATGTCGTAGACAGGGTCATGGAAATCAACACTAAGATAGAAGATGCCTTCGTCTTCTCCAGCGGCAAGAATATGGGAGTGTTCAAGGGAGTTGGTTATCCCGAAGAGATAGCAGAATTTTTCCGCCTGGAGCAGTATGAAGGTTACCTCTGGACAGCTCACGGCAGGTTTCCCACCAACACTCCTGGCTGGTGGGGTGGAGCACACCCCTTTAGTATGCTGGACTGGACTGTGGTTCACAATGGCGAAATCTCTTCCTACGGGATAAACAAACGATATCTGGAGCAGTTTGGGTACAACTGCACTATGCAGACTGATACCGAGGTCATAGCATATGCTGTTGACCTCTTAATGCGCAGGCATGACCTTCCTGTAGAGATAGCAGCCAAGGTATTGACACCTCCTTTATGGAGTCAAATCGAGCGCTGCTGTCCAGAGGAGCAAAGGAACTTCCGAACTTTGCGCCAAGTGTATGCCAGTCTTTTGCTGAACGGGCCTTTCACTGTGATCATAGCTCATCGAGGGGAAATGATTGGCCTTACCGACAGGATAAGGTTACGCCCCCTCACCATAGGAGTGAAAGGGTCAGTGCTCTACCTTTCCTCGGAAGAATCAGCGATCCGCCTTGTTTGCCCGGACCTTGATAGAGCCTGGATTCCCATGGGTGGTGAGCCTATTGTCGGCAGTTTGGAGAAGCCACTTGAGCCTGCTGCCATGACGAGGAGCATAAGCAACGTGGCAATCTCCGACAAAGCTTACGTGAAAATCAGCAAATAGAAGGTGTACGCACATGTTGACCAAAAGGATTATCCCTTGCCTTGATGTTACTCAAGGGCGAGTGGTTAAGGGCACCAGCTTCACTCATCTTCAAGATGCTGGCGATCCCGTGGAGCTAGCTGCCTTCTATTACGAGGAAGGTGCCGACGAACTCGTCTTCTTAGACATCGGCGCTACTCCAGAGAGACGTGATACCATGGTTGACATTGTCGAACGGGTCTCCGAGCAGGTTTTTATTCCCCTCACTGTTGGTGGAGGTCTGCGTAGCATTGAAGATATGCGCCGCATGCTAAAGGCGGGGGCAGACAAGGTATCCATTAATACCGCTGCCGTGCAGAATCCAAAACTCATCACTGAAGGGGCAACAAAATATGGCAATCAGTGTATTGTCGTGGCTATTGATGCCAAGCGACTAAAGAGCAGTGATGGCACTAAGTGGGAGGTCTGTACTCACGGGGGACGAAAACCTACTGGCACTGATGCCGTCGAATGGGCTAAGCAAGCCGTGGCCCTCGGTGCCGGGGAACTGCTCCTTACCAGCTGGGACGCTGATGGCCAGAGGGCTGGATATGACCTGGAACTGACCAGCGCTATCAGCGAAGCAGTAACGGTGCCAATAATCGCCAGCGGTGGTGCAGGCAACTTGCAGCATCTCTATGAGGCTTTAGTCGTAGGTAAAGCTGACGCTGTTCTCGCGGCCAGCATCTTCCACTACCAGATTTATTCAATTCGCGACGTGAAAGACTACTTAGCGCAAAGAGGAATACCTATAAGAAAAGGATAGGATGAAGACATATTTGCCGCCAAAATTCATGGTCGAGAGAGACGATTCTCGGTGCATTAGATGCGAGGTGTGTGTCAACCAATGCGCCTTTGACGTTCATGCTTATGACTCCGAGGACGACGAAATAAGAAGCCATGAAGAGAACTGCGTTGGCTGCCATCGTTGTGTAGTCTTCTGTCCCACCAAGGCTTTGACCGTTAGAAGAAATCCACTGGATTATAGAGAGAACTACAACTGGCGCCCCGAGGTTATCGAAGATATTATCAAGCAGTCTGAGACTGGCGGTGTGCTTCTTACCGGCATGGGCAATGACAAAAGCTACCGTATTTACTGGGACCATCTGGTTCTTAATGCCAGCCAGGTTACCAATCCTTCTATTGACCCTCTGCGTGAACCCATGGAATTGACCAGTTATCTGGGACGGAAACCCGATAGGGTGGAGGTCGGCTCGCTGGGTCTTGAGACAGAGCTGGCTCCTCAGGTCAAGCTTGAGATTCCTGTAATGTTTTCCGCTATGTCTTATGGTGCAGTAAGCCTGAATGTGCAGGAATCCCTAGCTCGAGCCGCCACCAAGATGGGGACTTTGTGGAATACAGGCGAAGGTGGACTTCACCCCAAGCTTTACAAATATGGAGATAACACTACAGTCCAGGTAGCTTCAGGGCGATTTGGCGTTCAGCCAGAATACCTCGATGTGGCTAGAGTGGTAGAAATTAAGATCGGGCAAGGGGCTAAGCCTGGCATCGGCGGACATCTCCCTGGAGAAAAAGTGAGTGCTGAGGTAGCCATGACTCGCATGATACCCAGAGGAACTGATGCGTTGTCTCCAGCGCCGCAGCACGACATCTATTCCATTGAGGACCTGGCACAGCTTATCTATGCCCTAAAAGAAGCCACAGATTATACTAAGCCAATAGCGGTGAAGATTGCTGCCGTCCACAATTCCGCCGCTATCGCCAGCGGCATGGTGCGGGCAGGAGCAGATATCATAGTCCTCGATGGTTTGCGAGGCGCTACAGGCGCTGCGCCCAAGATCATCCGCGACAACGTTGGCATTCCCATTGAACTGTCCCTCGCCGCCGTGGATGATCGCCTTAGACAAGAAGGCATCCGAAATCAGGCCTCCATTGTAATCGCGGGGGGAATCAGAAACAGCGGTGATGTTGCCAAAGCCATTGCCTTGGGTGCCGATGCCATCTACATCGCAACTGCTGCGCTTGTTGCCCTGGGATGTACCACTTGTCAACAATGCCACACAGGGAAATGCGCCTGGGGCATTTGCACTACGGATCCGCGATTAACCAAGAGGGTTAACCCCGATATTGGAGCTAGACGGTTGTCTAACCTCCTTCGTGCCTGGAGCCTTGAGCTTAAGGACATATTGGGCGGCATGGGCATCAACGCTTTAGAAAGTCTCCGGGGAAACCGTCTCCATCTCAGAGGCGTGGGACTTACCGATACTGAATTAGCAATTCTCGGAGTAAGGATGGCAGGAAGCTGAGATGAACGAGGTTGTAACCATAGATGGTAAAGGCCTTTCTTACCGTGAGCTCAATGCCAGATTGAAGCAAGCAGCACGGAATGGAACTCAAAGGATTGAGTTACGAAATATCTACGGACAGAGATACATTGGCACAGATTTGGACAAGCCAGTCGAGATTGAAATATTCGGCACCCCGGGCAATGATTTAGGCGCTTTCCTGGATGGTCCCCGAATTACTGTTCACGGCAATGCTCAAGATGGCTGTGGAAATACTATGAACAGCGGAGAAATAGTCATTCACGGTCATGCCGGCGATATCCTCGGTTTATCAGCCAGAGGAGGCAAGATCTTCGTTAGAGAGGATGTTGGCTATCGGGCGGGTATCCATATGAAAGAATACCAGGACAAAAAGCCTATGGTGGTCATAGGTGGCACAGCACAGGATTTTTTGGCCGAGTATATGTCAGGTGGGGTTCTAATACTGTTGGGGCTGAACCTCAAGCAAGGGGAGCGACACAGGGCAAATTTCATCGGCACTGGCATGCACGGTGGCGTTATCTATATGAAAGGCGAGGTTCAGGAATTTCAACTAGGAAAGGAGGTAGGTGTCGCTCAATTGGATGAAAACGATTACTCGATTCTAAGAAAGCTCGTAGGTGAGTTCGCTCATCACTTCGGTTATGACGCCGAAGAGATATTGAGACACACATTTGCCAGGCTCTTCCCCCTTTACCTCCGCCCTTATGGCCGACTTTATGCTTATTAGAATTCATATTGTATAATGTCATTCTGAGGGAGTATAGCGACCGAAAAATCTCTAAGCCCCTCTCTTTACCCAGGGCGACATGAAAAGTATGTGGACAGTCACACTCTAAGGGGGGCAGCTTTGCCTAGAGTGTTCATCATAGCTAACGAAGGCGAACAGGCAAGGAAACTAAGGTCGGAACTTACTCAGCGAGGCTTTGATTGCCTAACTGTTCCCAGCAAGATCGGAGCACCTGAACAAATTGTCGGGCAATCCCCTGGGGTGATGTTGCTGGACATGGATGAAGCGACAATCGGTTCAGAAACATGGGAACTAGCTCAACGGATAAGACAAGAAGGACATCTACCCCTTCTCGCCCTCGTCTCCCCAGAGAAACTCAATGGCCTCGATGCTAATACCAGTATAGATGATTTCGTGGTCAAACCCTGGGAAACAACCGAAGTTGCAGCCAGGATAAAGCGAATCTTGGGACAAAAAGGGGGCATGGATAGCGAAGATATAATTAGGTGTGGCGACTTAATTATAGATTCAGCTAAGTGCGAGGTATCGCTTTGTGATCAGCCAATAATACTGACTTTCAAGGAGTATCAGTTACTCAAATTCTTGGCAAACAATAAAGGAAAGGCATTTACCCGTGATGTTCTCCTCGACAAAGTCTGGGGCTGGGACTACTACGGTGGCGACAGAACAGTAGACGTGCACATCAGGAGATTGAGAAGTAAAATCGAGGACTCAACCCATGCCTTCATCGAGACTGTAAGAAACATAGGATACAAATTTAGGGATCTGTGAATCTGCCTGAAGATATTCCGCTGGATGGCAGATAGCGTTTCACATAACATACCAAGCTGTACCAACAAAATTCACGCCACTTTCACTGCTGTTCCATAAGCCACCATCTCGGCAGCTCCGGACATCACCATCGAGGTTGCAAACCTGGTGCATATTACGGCATTAGCCCCCATCTTCTCGGCTTGCTCAATCATCCTCTGCAATGCCTCTTCTCGAGCTTGCGCCAGCATTACGGTGTAATCCTTGACTTCACCACCAACGACGTTGCGCAAGCCAGCCATGATATCATGCCCTATATTCCTGGCCCTGATGGTACTGCCCTTAACCAAACCCAGGGTTTCTGTTATCTTTTTGCCCTCTATCTGTTCTGTGGTGACAACAATCATTTTTCTACCTCCTTGAATCTTTCCTTTTCTTCCCTGGATGCTCTGTGCCTCTCCCAGCCTAGCGAGGCCAACAGTATGATAAGCCCTACGGCTATGGCGGTGATAGCAATCTTAACTGGCAAGGGCAGCCATAAGAAAGCTAAGCGGAAGAACCAATAAAGCCCCCAACCTATCAAAATACCAAGGCCGATTGCCAGCAAAATACCGCCAATTTTCCTCAAACTACTCCTCCCTGAATTGATTGGTGATTGGTAATCTCCTATCCCGGCCAAAGTCTCTGGGAGTTATCTTTATACCGGGGGCAGTTTGGCGACGCTTATATTCACTCCTGTCTACCAAGCGAGCCACCCTTGTGACCATGTCACGGTCAAAACCCATGGCTATAATCTGGTCAATTGTCACGTCATCTTCCACATAGGCTTTCAAAATAGGGTCCAACACTTCATATGGTGGAAGGCTATCTACATCTTTTTGGTCTGGCCTTAGCTCAGCCGATGGCGCTTTGGTCAAGACAGCAGAAGGTATGACCTCTTTTCCAGCCTGTCGATTCTTATATCTGGCGAGTTCAATGACCAGTGTCTTGGGGACATCCTTCAGGGGAATGAACCCTCCAGCCATGTCCCCATAAAGCGTAGTATAGCCCGTAGCTGTCTCACTTTTGTTGCTGCAAGCAAGAACCAACCAGCCGAACTTGTTGGACAAGGCAAAAAGAATATTGCCCCTGATCCTTGCCTGGATGTTCTCCTCGGTGACATCTGGCTGTGCATCCTTGAAGGGCTCAGCCAGCGTTTCCAAATAAGAGCTAAATGCTTTCTCAATAGGTATTGTCATAAACCGTATGCCTAGATTTCTTGCTAAAGCTTCAGCGTCTGATTTGCTGCCGGCAGATGAGTAGCGAGAGGGCATAGAAACACCTACAACATTATCAGCACCAAGGGCATCTGTTGCTATGGTAGCCACCAGACTTGAATCAACCCCACCAGATAAACCGATGACTACTTTTTCGAAGCCATTTTTGCGCACATAGTCTCTGATGCCAAGGACGAGAGCCTGGTAAATCTCAGCAAGTTCATCTAACCTTTCAACTCGTCTTGGCGGCAAATGAGGCCTAGCAATTGCCGAACGCTCACCTGCGACCTCTATCTTGGTGACTTCTTGCAGTTTCTCCTTGACCCAAGGCGTTTCTTTCCTCCGCCGAGGATCATGTAGCTGAGAGCGGAATACCGATTCAACATCCAAATCAACCACGACAAAGTCTTCCTCAAACTGCTTCCCCCGGGCAATGACTTCTCCTTTTTCATTAATTATCAGACTATTGCCATCAAATATAAGCTCATCTTGCCCGCCAATCAAATTGTTGTGGACAACAATAGCCATACCGTCTGATGCTCTGGTGGCAAGCATCCTCTCTCTAAAGAGCCCTTTTCCGGCATGATATGGAGAGGCGCTTATGTTAATCAGCACCTTTGCTCCAGCAAAGGTCTGTACTAGTGCTGGCCCGGCTTCATACCACATATCTTCACAGATAGTTATACCCATGCTGATGCCATAAATGATAAAAACAGGACAGCCCACCCCTGCCTGAAAATACCTGTTTTCATCAAACACCCCGTAGTTCGGCAGATAAAATTTGTGGTAAACGCCCACCAATTTTTTGTTGTAGAGCACCGCGGCAGCATTGTATATATCGCCATCGCTGTCAACAAAGCCCACCACTAGCGCCATATCTGAGCTGTACTCTGTTATTTTGTCAAGACACTGTTTGTTTTGCCTGATGAACTGTGGTTTAAGCAGCAAATCTTCGGGAGGGTAGCCAGTTATAGCCAGTTCAGGGAAAGTGAGCAGGTCAACTCCCAGTGACTTCGCCTGGTCAATGGATTGCACTATTTTTTTGGTATTACCACTGAGGTCGCCGACAGTGGAATTAATCTGGGCTATGCCAACCCTGATGCTATTCAATTCGCCTCCTTCTGGCAACGAGTTATAGTATACCAGACATTAATAACCATCTTCCGTAGTCTATCAGAGGCTAGTGGCAGGATAGCCCACCCGCTTATTCAAATGCCCTTGGCCCACTCGACAGCGTTCACGAAAATGCGGAAGCCGTCTCCACAATTCTGGTGAGCCTCAATCTAGAGGAGCTTATGATATTTCAAGATCCAGACTGACTGCCTCGAAGCACTGTATCCCGGTTATTGTGGGATGGTTTTTGGCTGATCATATTCAAGAAATAGCTATGAAACCTCAAGTCGTCGGTGAACTCCGGGTGGAAAGCACAGGCCAGCAGCCGATCTTGCCTGATGGCGACGATTGTGCCATCAGGAAGACGGGAGAGGATTTCTACATCCGGCTTGGCCTCTTCGATGATCGGGGCTCGAATGAAAACAGCATGGAATGGCTCTTCGCCCACAAGCGGTATCTCCAAGTCCGCCTCAAAACTATCAATCTGGCTGCCAAAGGCGTTGCGCCTGACCTTCGTATCCATGAGGCCCAGAGTCTCCATCTCATAATTGGAGACATCTTTGGCAAGTAGGACCATCCCGGCACAGGTTCCCCAAATAGGTAAACCACCTCGAGCCATCTCTCGTACGGGCCGAATCAATTCAAAACTCTCCATGAGCCTCAGCATGGTAGTGCTTTCCCCGCCGGGGATAACAAGCCCATCCAATGTAGCAAGCTCACGGGGCAGTCGAATCGGAGGGGCATCCACACCCAATTGTCGCAGACTGTCGATATGCTCTATGAACGTTCCCTGTAGAGCGAGAACGCCTATCTTCATATCTTGTAGATTTCCTGTAGGTTTCCCGAATCGATTCTCGATGGCTAAACTCGCGCTCCCAGCGCAGATTCCCAAGCTTATCCCATTGGCCTAATTTCATAATACACCAAGGGACGGAACTAAGCAAGCTCTTGTTGTGCTTGACAGACGTAACCTCGCTTTGCTATTGTGGGAAACGGTTTCCTATTACCTAACACAAAGGAGTGTTACCATGGGTTTCGAAACACAGGACGTAGAAAGAAAGACGATCGCTATCCTCAGGATCCTGGGCCAATCCAGCGAGCCTGTTGGTGCCAGAGTTATTTCCCATAAGCTAAAGGGACACGGCATCGAGCTAACAGAACGTGCTGTCCGGTACCATCTAAAGCTAATGGATGAACGTGGATTTACAGAGAGTGTGGGAAGGGACGGAAGGTTGATCACACAGCTAGGCCTCGAAGAACTAGAGAGTGCTTTAGTCAGTGATAAGGTTGGTTTTGTAGCTTCCAAGATTGAGCTTCTGGCCTACCAAACGGAGTTTGACCTGCACAAGCACCGGGGCAAAATCCCTGTGAATATTTCCTTCTTCCCCGAGAGGCAATCTAAAAAGGCGATCGAGGCCATGAAGGGAGCGTTTCAGGCCGGGATTTGCGTTAGTGAGCTTGTAGCTATGGGTCGCCATGGTGAAAAACTAGGGGGGATGGTTGTGCCCCAAGGTAAAATAGGCCTGGCCACCATTTGCAGCATTATCATTAATGGTGCTTTGCTTAAAGCGGGTGTCCCAATGGATTCCAAGTTTGGCGGCATCCTTCAAATTAAGAACCATAAGCCCTTGCGTTTTGTGGAGCTTATTCAGTATTCGGCCTCGTCCCTAGACCCTTCAGAGATATACATTACCAGTAGGATGACCAGCGTTGGTCAAGTGGTTAGAGAAGGACAAGGAAGGATTTTAGCCAATTTCCGGGAAATACCAGCTATGTGCCAACCCGTAGCAGAGAAGGTCGTTGCCGGTTTAAAAGAAGCTCATCTGGGTGGAGTGCTTATGATGGGCGAGGTGAGCAAATCTGTATGTGGAGTTCCCGTAGAAGTAAATAAGGTGGGCATGATACTCACAGGTGGACTTAACCCTGTGGCTGCCGCTGTTGAATCCGGCATAGAAGTAGAAAACCGTGCCATGACTGCTATCATGGAATATGAAGACTTGATTAGATTCTCGGACCTGTGAAATGAACATAGTGAGGATCATACCTTGTTTGGATGTGAAGGATGGCAGGGTGGTCAAGGGAATAAACTTCGTGAATCTGAGAGATGCCCGAGACCCTGTAGAGGCAGCGGAGGCTTATTGCCGTGAGGGCGCTGATGAACTGGTATTCCTTGATATCTTCGCCACCGTAGAGAATAGAAAGACGCGTTTTGAATGGGTGAAAAAGGTCTGTGAGGTGGCTACGGTTCCCTTTGCCGTAGGAGGCGGTATCGCTAGCCTTGAGGATATGCAGACCCTGTTTGACCTTGGAGTGAGTAAAGTTTCGCTAAATACAGCTGCGGTTAGGAATCCTGAGCTGATAGAAGTATCTTCGAACAAGTTTGGCAAGAGTAGAATGGTTGTTGCCATAGACGGGCGAAAGAATCCGCCTGGAAGCGGTCTTCCTCGATTAGAGGTGGTAATCAAGAGTGGCAGCGAATCCACAGGACTGGATATCGTCGACTGGGCAAAGAGGGTGGAGAAGCTAGGGGCAGGGGAGATTCTCTTGACCAGCAAAGATGCCGATGGCACCGAGGAAGGATATGACCTGGAGATGACTAGAGCCGTGGCTGAAGCCGTGAGAATTCCAGTTATTGCTTCCGGCGGAGCAGGAAAGTTAAAACATTTCTACGAAGGGGTAGCTATCGGCAAGGCCTCGGCTGTGCTTGCGGCTTCCGTGTTTCACTTTGGTGAGATCTCTATTAGAGAAGTGAAGGAGTATCTTAAAGCCAAAGGGTTGACCGTAAAAATGTAGGCAACTCGCAAATTGTTTAACAAATAAGAAAATAATCGAAAGACAAAGGAGGTTGGAGCTGTGAATTTAAGACGACCGAATGCCAATGAAGCAACAGATACCGCCAATCGCTCACGGAGTGTCGTGCCTATGTCCGGGATTTGCACGGCATGCCTTGACGGGTGCAC